>ENA-OZHF01000580-OZHF01000580.1-human-gut-metagenome-genome-assembly--contig:-NODE-580-length-12281-cov-8.118109_pt1 | contig 12281 bp, 10 predicted proteins | sample MGYA00244042_ERZ653678 | MGnify/ENA primary metagenome ERZ653678 (study PRJEB26926, sample SAMN06165340) | human gut metagenome | biome: ENVO:00009003; feature: ENVO:2100002; material: ENVO:00002003... | reverse complement strand
CTTTACTTATAAACATATCATACGGTCTTATGTATATTTTAAAATCATCATACATAGCCTGATAAACCACATATTTTTCACCTGTTTCTGAGTGGTATGCTATGGCTATTATCTGGTAAAGTCTGTTCTTAAAATGTCTGTATATTTCACCCGGAGCGATTATTCTTTCATTTCCCATTATAGTTACTCCTTTCATCGATTTACGATTAGTTTTAATTGTATAACAAACTTCTGCAAAATGCAAGAAAAGAACCGCAATGCGGTCCTTTTCCAATATCATTTAAACGTAGGATTCAGAATATTATCTCTTTCTTGTAAGTCCATAGATACCAAGGCCTGCGAAGCATATACCTGATGCTGCGAAAATCACCTCAAGTACACGAAGATTGGACTTATCACCTGTATCAGCTTCAACTTCCGGTCTTCTGCGTCTTGCAAGTGTTGTCTCCTCTTCGGCTGTCGTCTCATCATCGCCTTCAACCTCGCCCGATCTGGTTGTTGTCTCAACTTCTGTTGTTTCCATAACCGGAGCTGTTGTTTCATCAATTACAGGTACTGTTGTTGTCTCAGGTGCTGTCGTTGTCTCCGGTACTGTTGTTGTCTCTGGTGCTGTCGTTGTCTCCGGTACTGTTGTTGTCTCTGGCACTGTTGTTGTCTCTGGCACTGTTGTTGTCTCCGGCACTGTCGTTGTCTCCGGTGCTGTTGTTGTCTCAGGCACTGTTGTTGTCTCCGGTACTGTTGTTGTCTCCGGTGCTGTCGTTGTCTCCGGTGCTGTTGTTGTCTCTGGTGTCGGTATCTCTGCTTCTGTCGGATAGGTGTCCGGCTCAGTCTCAACAGGAATATCTGCTGATACAAAATGCATCTCACCGCTTATATTTTCAAATCTGTCTGCAATTACTCTTCCTGAGCTTGTTACATAAAGATCAACGCTGGCATCCGGTGCCACTAATATTCCGCACACACCGTTCATATTTACTGTTCCATCGTAATCAGCAAAGTTCCAGATAATTGTATCTGATATTGTCGCTGAATTGTTAGCAGATGATGTCACGAAATTATTGTTGCCTTCTTTAATTGCATACTCTCTTATTGAAATCTCATCATCTGTGATATCCTTAACATTAATTACTACAATCTTATCCTGCGGCTTATAAATTTTAAGTCCGCCATTCTGGATACTGTTAAGCTCTGCTGCTGTAATATTAACCACACAAATCTGATCCGTACAACCATTTACATCTATAACACTTCTGTTCATATCAGAATAATCAGCTATAACACCCTTTGTATTCTGGTATGTTGCAAACTGGGCAAATGTATTTCTTGCATAAGAAATAGCTGCTGTCACATCAAGGAAGTTCTCCTCGAAATAAATATTTACATTCTTATTATTGGCAATATAAATATTCTTCTCAGGGCTGTTAAGTGTTACCAGATTCCCGTTAATCGTATACGGAACTCCGACTACAATATTATTAGCCGACTTATCATTCTTAAGTTTAAGTGTTCCCGGTGTCATATCCTTAAAGTAAAACGTACCCGGATTGCTTGAAAGATCACTTCCTACCCAATGCTCTGATGGGTGAAAGAGGTTGGCCGCAAAGTTGGCCTGATAATCATTGGATACGTATACATCTTCCGCCGTTACCGCATACGGCTTCGCGCTTCCGATAAGTCTCCTGAGTACAATCTGTACATTCTCATCTTCAGCATATGCCGCATTTGTAAAAATTCCCATTCCCACTGCTAATCCCGCAAGTAACATAGCAACTGCCATAAAAACCGCTCCGGTTCTTCTTGACATATTCTTAATCTTACCAATCAGCTTCATCTCTTATTCCTCCGTTTAAAACTTTTCTATATCTTTACGCTATAACTTTACTACATTTTCATCAAATCTTATACCCTCTTTTAGGGGGTATTTTTCACTTTTCCCACCACTCCACATACATTAGATTATAGATATTATATGCCGCGGTGTAACCTTTATGAACCGAATAAGAAAAAAACTCAATCTCGATGCAATCCACCGCAGCGGAATAACCGGGCGCGGCGTGAACATTGCTATACTTGATACAGGAATTTACAGGCACAGGGACCTTTCCGGCAATATTGTTAAATTCGTGGATTTTGTGAATATGCGGAGCAAACCGTATGATGACAATTCTCACGGAACCCATGTCGCAGGCATTATCTCATCAAGCGGTGCCGCGTCGGACGGACTTTACCGGGGTGTCGCTCCGGGAGCCGGGATTATATCTCTTAAAGTACTTGATTACAAAGGAGGCGGTGATTCTGCCACAATGATAAAAGCTCTTGAGTGGATCAAATCCAACCGTGAAAAATACAGCATACGAATTGTTAATATTTCTGTCGGAACAGAATCGTCATCATGTCAGAGCGAATACAGCAGGCTTATTGATGTAGTTGAAGATCTGTGGGATGACGGCCTTACTGTAATTACATCGGCCGGGAACAACGGTCCGGCATACCATACCATCACAATTCCCGGAACCAGCCGCAAGGTAATAACGGTCGGAACCGATGATGTCATGACTCATACAGATTCAAAAGGAATACGCCATCACACATATTCCAGTAAAGGACCTACCATGTGCGATGTTCCCAAGCCGGATATTATAGCACCCGGCAGTAATATTATAAGCTGTTATAACGGATACGGAAATTATATATCAAAAAGCGGCACCTCCATGTCCACACCGATTGTGTCAGGAGCCGCCGCTCTTGTATTATCTTATAATAAAGCTTTATCAAATGATGATTTTAAGAAACTTCTGTGCAAAAGTGCCGATGACGCCGGGCTTGATTACTATACCCAGGGATGCGGCAGGCTTAACATCAGCAAAATGTTACTTCTGTGCTAACCAGTCCTCAAGTCTGTCTTCATATACCGGAAATGCAGTGATGCCTGTGTCAAGTATCCATTTATGGAATTCAAGTGCCTCGAAACCGCTGCCAAGTTTCTTTTCTGCCTTATCACGTAAATCCTGCATAAGAATGTTGCCTACCGTGTACGGCAGAAGCACTCCCGGGTCTCCGACCGCCGAATAAAACATCTCGGTTGCCGTTTCCCTGTTTATCTCATAATATTGTGCCAGATAACTGTAAACATCATCAATGGTCCATCCCTCGTAATTGACTCCTATATCGACTCTCGATGAGCAGATATAGCTTATCAGGTTATTTACCCTATTAAGTTCCCGGACATTGCGGCTCATATCAAGATACTCATCAACGCAGTTCTCGACATATTTGGCCCATCCTTCAGTGGCACCTGTAAAATCAAGTGCTTTACGTGCATTGCATATACTATCGTTATTGTAGAAATTCGTAAACTCATACAAATGTCCCGGATATCCTTCATGTGCAAGCGTTTCATACATCATAAGCGAACCGCTCTCCACCTCAGATCCATTGACCTTGATATTGTTAATACTTATGTCATCAATACGCGATGACACATAATATGCCAGTGTTCCTTCGACCTCGCAGGCTTTATTCTGATATTCTATGTTATAATTTGTTGTTGCCGGTGCAGGGAAATCACTTTCCATCTCCTTAATAATATACTTTAATACATCATCAGGCGTATCAAATCCGGCTTTGTAATCCATAAATTCTTCATATGCATTGTAATCCATGGCAATCACAGCCGTAAGCGATTTAACGCATTCGTTCATCTCATCTTCCAGGAGCTCTATAATTTCTTCCGGTGTCATGTCTGAACTTGTTTTATCCCGCAATATCGCTTTATAAAGAGCCTTTCCATCATCGCCGAAACCACAGAGACCGCCATCGTTGGTTCCCGTTGTTTTAAGCTCGCTGACGGCATTTTTTACTTTCTCATATGAAGGCAGATAATATTTATCCACATACTGCTTATTAGTTTCAATATATTCGTCCTTAACCTTGTCATCAAGTCCAAGTCCGTCTATTTTATCTTCAAATGTAACAACAAGCGCTTCCGTATCTGCGTTAAGTATTTTATCGCATTGCTCTATAACTTCATCCGCCACATACTCTGGCATAAAATACCCTTTTTCCGACTGCTTATAAAGGACATCGACAGCCTCATCGATATACCTTTCGCAATCCTTAAGATATTCAAGATAATGATCCACATCATCCTGATCATAGAACACATACTCTATAAAGTTACTTGAAAGGTTGGATGTTATTCCTGATGTAGGCCCAAAATAATTATAATACATCTCAAGTCCTTCATAATTCTTCTGCGTAACAAGGTAAAATTCTATACTGTCATAAGCAGTCTTTTGCTCATCCGTAAGAGATTTGCGCGTTATTTTATGAAGCTTATCAAGATACCTGTCAACATCGTCATCTTCATCTTCGTCAATAAGCACTCCTCCAAGAGTATAATCATCTGCATTAAATGTCACGCCGTATTCAGACGGGTCCGATACCACAAAATGTGCATTGAAACTGTTATCTTCAAGCATCTGCTTAAAAATATCATCACACAGTTCGTCGAAACCGGCTCTTATCTCTTCATCAGAAACCTTTCTTACGGATATACATGATGTAAGAGACAGTGCAATCAAAATGCACAAAGCCGATACCGGTATGCTGCGCTTTATTCTCATTTTCAACCTCCTGTTTGTCTTAGTTAAAATATACAAGGTCATCTTCCGGTTTGGATGCACTCTCTATATCCATTGCATATAATACAATACCCTGTCCCTTGTATTCCTTACAAAACTCTGATTTTGCTCTCGCTGTAAGCATTATAAAATCCCTGTCGCGATATCCTTCCAGCTGTTTGCCCGTTACATCATCGCATACGCATCTGAATCCTATAAACCTGACATCCTCAACACAACATGTCATTGCAAAACGTCCCGGAGCAAACATGCCTTTTTTCGCATATTGCTTAGGCTTATATACAACAGCCTTGGTTTTGATTATTTTGTTATCGTATTTATCAGGATTATCCATCGCATCCATATACCATAATCCGAAATCTTCATCCGCAATCTCTATCTCGTCCTTTGATATATCAAAAGGAAGTATCTCGTTAACTTCGTTCGAGCTTCCGTCGGATGACTCAAAATAAACCTGAGCTCTGGTATTTACGGCTTTTACGCTTCTTCTGTATGCCGCTCTGTCAGAATCCTTGGTACATCTGTTAAAAATAACCATCTCGGTTAATTTATACTGATCCATCATGACCTGTCTCATATTGGAGAGGTACATATCATAGGTCTCTGCATTTACCAGGGTGATTATCTGTACAACTTCCATGAAATTCGGAAGCGAATCAATAAACTCATCCAGTTTCCACATTCCGTTAAATTCTACGAAAACACGTTCCGCCTTACAGCGGTTGCTTGCTTCCACAAAGAAATCCTTTGTGAGTTCCTCCGCATCTTCAACCATCTCAACCGTAACATTAAGGGCCGTCATTTCTTTTTCATTGTATTCTTCTTCGCCGTCTTCACATGCGATCACAAGACTTCTTGAACCATCATTAAAATCTTCGCTGGCAAGTGTCTCTTTAATAAAAGTTGTCTTGCCGCTTTCAAGAAAACCGTTAATTATAAAAACAGGTATCTGCATAGTAATTGCTCCTAACAATTCTTATTTATGAAATATGCCGGAGAAAAATGCCTCCGGCATATAATTATTATTTAAGTCCAAACAATTCTTCCATCTTATCCGGATCAACATTGGTACCTATTACGCAAAGCTTTCCGGTATATTCCGGCGAACCGTCCCTGAGTTCATATTCACCCGGAACAGCATCGAAATAAATCCATCTGCCTTCTTTATCCGGAACCATTCCTTTAGCTCTTAAGATAACTCCGAACTCGTCCGTCTCTACAAGTCTCTTAAGAATAGATTCTATACTGTCTCTGTCGTATTTATGAGGTGTCTCTGTACCCCAGCTGTTAAATACGTCATCCGCATGATGGTGATGATGATGTCCATGCTCATGATCATGTCCGCAGCAGCATTCTCCGTCATGATGATGCTCATGTTCTTCCTCATCATGGTCATGGTGGTGATGTTCATGTTCATGTTCGTCTTCATCATGGTCATGATGATGTTCATGTTCATGATCATGTCCGCAGCAACATTCTCCGTCATGGTCATGATGATGTTCATGCTCATCTTCGTCATCATGATGATGTCCGCAAACCGGACATACATCCATTTCCTTAAGCATCTCGTCAACAAGAGATGTTTTCTTCATGGCATCTTCAATCTGCTTACCTGTAAGATCATCCCAAGGTGTTGTGATTATTGCAGCCTTATCATTATGCTCCCTGATAAGTGCTACAGCAGCTTCAAGCTTATCTTCTGTCATATTCTGTGTTCTGCTGAGAACTATTGTGGAGGCACTCTCAATCTGGTTATTATAAAACTCACCGAAATTCTTGATATACATCTTGCACTTGGTTCCGTCAGCTACAGTTATGAAATTCTCAAGTGTAAGTTCTGCTTCTTCAGCCACATTCTCAACAGCGGCAATTACATCCGAAAGCTTTCCTACTCCGGATGGCTCTATTATAATCATATCCGGCTTATAATCAGCCGCAACCTGCTTAAGAGCCCTTCCGAAATCACCTACGAGTGAACAGCATATGCATCCTGAATTCATCTCGTTAATCTGTACTCCGGCATCCTTAAGGAAGCCGCCGTCAATTCCTATTTCACCGAACTCGTTCTCGATAAGGACAACCTTCTGTCCCTTATAAACTTCCTCGAGAAGTTTCTTAATAAATGTAGTCTTACCTGCTCCGAGAAATCCCGAGATTATTGTTACTTTTGTCATTGTTATCATCCTTTCCGACGTCTATAAAATCGTAGTTCCGCATTTGCCCGCAAGCGCATCCTTAGCTCTCTCAAGGTTGGCAATTACCGCTTTACGCTCATTGCCTGCGAGAACAAACTCTACCGCTGCCGATACCTTAGGCAGTGTCGTAATGGCTCCCATATTATCTTCATTCACATATTCCTTAAGCTCAGAGGCCTTGATCGTGTCAAAACTCTGTTCCTTATCCGTTCCTTCATTAATGACAAGCTTGTCAGCTGCCGTAAGGAAAAGAAGTGTATCTGCATCAATAAGTTCCGCAAGTCTTGCCGCAACATAATCTTTCTCAATTATGGCGCTTGCTCCCTTAAGGACAGTTCTCTGTTCAAGTACCGGTATTCCTCCGCCTCCGGCAGCTATTACAATCTGTCCGGCATCCAGAAGTGTTCTTACCGCATCGATTTCATATATATCCTGAGGCTTAGGAGCTGCGATTATCCTGCGGTATCCTTTATCTTCTTTTACAACATAATTGCCCTTGGCTTCCTCAGCCTTCGCCTCTTCCTCTGTCATATATCTTCCGATAACCTTGGTAGGATTAGAGAATGCCCTGTCAAAAGGATCCACCTTGACCTGTGTTATAATAGTAGATACCGTCTTATATATTCCTCTGTTGAGAAGCTCTGTTCTTATCGCATTCTGAAGGTCAAAACCGATATATCCCTGACTCATTGCACCGCAAAGTGACATAGGCGCAACAGTATATCTTGAATCAAGTCTGGCAAATTCGGTCATCGCAGTCTGTATCATTCCTACCTGCGGACCGTTACTGTGTGTAATAACTATATTATACTTAGCCTCAACAAGATCGGCTATCGCTCTTGCCGCTTTGGCAACATTAGCCTTCTGCTCCGGAAATGTCTCACCAAATGCATTACGTCCGAGTGCAACAACTATTTTCTTATTATCCATTAACATACCTCTTTTCATATGATTTTATCTGTCAAACAGGCCTGCGGCCATCAATTCATATTATATAATATTTTGGTAAAAAAGTCAAAATGAGTTACCCCTATCCTTTAAAAACATAACTCAGCACATTATATATCAATGTATTGGAATATTTGGAGTAAACAACTTCCCTTGCCATAACGGGATTATCCGTTATCAGTCCGTCAACACCCATTACGGTAAGTTCCTTGGCCCTGTTTTCACCGTTAACCGTCCAGACATATATCTCCTTGCCTCTGTTATGGATGGCATCGACCATATTCTTATTGACAAATCCCGAATTAATACTGAAAGCGTCAACATACGGCAGATTATAAAAATTACCGTACGCCACATTAAGCACATACCCGGTCTGTATCTTCGGATTAATCTGTTTTATACCCTTAAGTGCTTCGTAATTCATGGATGTGACAACGCATTCGTCAATATAATCATATTGTTCTATGAGTGCTGCAACCATTTTCACAAGATCAGGCTCGTTGTCCGTAAGTTTTATCTCTATGTTAAGCCGTATTTTTCCCTTGGTATATTTCATTACATCAGACAAAAGCGGTATGCGGCATTCCTTAAATTCTTCGTTGCTGCCAAACCAGCTTCCGGCATCCAGTTTTGCTATATCCTCATAATTCATATTCCAGACTTTCTTATTCACTCCGGCCGTTCTCTTAAGGCTGTCATCATGCATGACCACAATCTGTCCGTCCTTCGTCTCATGGACATCAAGTTCAATATAATCGGCCGTAGCTTCCACTGCTTTCTCAAATGCAAGCATGGTATTCTCAGGTGCATTATATGAACTTCCGCGGTGCGCCATTATAAGTGTCTGGTCAAAGAATTCCACGTTAGAGAAAGGATTGCTGTCAAATGCACTCACCATATACATGATATTCATTACCAACGATATTACGATAACTGCCGCCGATATCACGAACTGCCTCATGCGGTGTGAATTTCCCTTACTTCCAATCAGGCTCTCCGTAACTATTCCCATATTGAATTCGTCCCCTTCATCGCATCTGTATCTGTAAAACATACTCGTTATCAGGCAATACGAAACCGGAAGTGATGTAATTGTGAGAAGAACCTTGGTCACGAAAAGCACAACCCTGAACACCGTAAGGAATAACGCCATACCGAGATTAGCCTTGTCAAGTATCGTGACACCGAGACTTATGAGAATAATCATTATAAAATAAACTATATAAATTACCGCTAACAATGCGACGTTCCAGCCAAACACAAGTCCGAATGACCTTAGTCCCCTCACTCTTACCATCTGCCTGCTCTTACGTTTGCTGTCCGATATATCTCCACCGTCATATGCCATGTAATTGATGGAAAACATATGAATAATACAATACACAAACAAAGCAAGCACCGCCAGTCCTATCGGAATAAAAATATATGCATGGCTCTTAATCGTGCGCACAGCCGCGTCCGAAAGCGTAATTCCCGATGCAAGAAAACCTATCAGTGTAATATTCATCATTAATGATACAATCAGCACATGCAAAAAAGTTACTATGCGTTTCTTTTTCATCGTTTTACGGACCAGTTTCGCACCTGCCTTAAAAATCTGGGCAATGGTTATCGGATTATTATGGTAACCGGCATCAAAGCACACCGAAAGGCATGCCACTTCATAAGTAACATAAAAGGCAAAAATCAGAATAATGAGCACGAAAAAGATTATCGTGAACGGACTTTTAAGATAAGTGAAAAAATAATTATTGGTAAGATACTTAAATCCGGCCTTCCTGAGCGTAAAATCCCATCCCGCCAGATAAAGAGGATATCCTATAGCAAAAGCGGCCAATTTGTACAGCAATTCAAAGACAATAAGACTTAAGCCGCACTTTTTAATCAGTGCGGCGGTTCCGGAAATTATTCCCTTGTTTCTGCCTTTGCGTCTAATACCCATAAAATTGCTCCATGCCGGCCTGCCGCCGTTAAAATAACAGCGAGCAGTGTCCTGCACTGCTCGTCGCTTATATTTTTATCTTAAAGTGATGCTTCAAGTCTCGTTCTTATTGCCTTGATAAAATCAAAACTATTAAGAACTTTCGGATTATCAATTGAAGTTATAAGTGCGAGGTCTTTAGTCATCTCCCCGCTTTCAATCGTATCTATACATGCTTTCTCAAGCTTATCGGCGAAAATCTGCAATTCCTTATTGCCGTCAAGCTCGCCTCTCTTTCTGAGAGCTCCGCTCCAGGCAAAAATCGTTGCCACAGAGTTGGTAGATGTCTCTTCGCCTTTGAGATGTTTGTAATAATGTCTCTGTACCGTTCCGTGGGCAGCTTCATACTCGTACACACCGCTTGGTGATACAAGAACAGATGTCATCATCGCAAGCGATCCGAATGCCGTAGCAACCATATCACTCATAACATCACCGTCATAATTCTTGCAGGCCCAGATGTATCCGCCTTCGGACTTCATTACTCTTGCAACCGCATCATCAATCAGTGTATAGAAATATTCAATTCCTGCTGCCTTAAATTTCTCTTCATATTCATTATCATAAATTTCCTGGAAAATATCCTTGAAATTATGATCGTATTTCTTGGAAATTGTATCCTTGGTGGCAAACCACAAATCTTCTTTCTTATCGAGTGCGTAATTGAAGCAGCTTCTGGCAAAGCTTTCAATCGACTTGTCCACATTATGGATTCCCTGGATAATTCCCGGTGTCTTGAACTCATGGATAGTTTCTTTGATAACTTCTCCGTCTGCGCCGGTAAATACAAGCTCGGCCTTTCCGGCACCCGGGACCTTAATCTCGACATTCTTATATACGTCGCCATATGCATGTCTTGCTATTGTAATAGGCTTATGCCAGTTCTTTACAAGCGGCTCGATACCTTTTACGATAATCGGTGCACGGAATACAGTTCCGTCAAGAATGGCTCTTATAGTTCCGTTAGGGCTCTTCCACATCTCTTTAAGATTGTATTCTGTCATACGCGCAGCGTTCGGTGTAATCGTAGCGCACTTTACGGCAACTCCATATTTCATATTGGCATTGGCTGCATCAACCGTAACCTTATCATCAGTCTCGTTACGATGCTCAAGTCCAAGGTCGTAATATTCTGTATTAAGATCTATGAATGGGCAGAGGAGTTCTTCCTTGATAGACTTCCAGAGAATTCTTGTCATCTCGTCCCCGTCCATTTCCACAAGCGGTGTAGTCATCTTAATTTTATCCATGGCATAATCTCCTTATAATATATTTTAATTAATTTATGTATTTTAATACTTGTCAAAAGCACTATCTTTTAAATTATACTACAATATCTGTGAAAATCAACAATTATTATAGTAACCAAAAAGGTGATTTCGCATATCTGTATAGTGTAAAGTTTATTTCCCGGAGGAAAAACAATGAGTGATTTAGCAGCAACAGGATGCGGATGCGGTGGCAGCCCGATTTCAGGATCAGGCAACTGCAGCTGCAATGTACTTCTCTGGATTCTTATTCTTTCATGCGCATGCGGCGGTGAAGGCGGAATCTTCGGCAACTCACTTTTCGGCGGAAACGGATGTGGCGATGGCTGCGGATGTGGATGCGGCGGAAACAACTGGCTCTGGATCATTATCCTTATAGCACTCATCGGCTAATTATTCCGATATGCCGGTTCCACTAAACTGGAACCGGTATTTTCATATGTCCGTCTGCATATATTAGAAAAAAAAGATTTAAAAACATATGGAGCATTTTGAAACCCTGCCGCTTACCGAATTTGACATCGCCACCTGCGGCACATATTTTCAGATGATTAAAGCATATCTGCCATACACATCCGGGGAACAGCAGAAGATGTTCGCCCTGTTTATCAGACTTGCCGAACTTATGCAGACCCTTGAGTTCTATAAAAACATGCCATGTCCGTCCCCTCTGGCAAGGGCGCATCACGACACCGAGCATATCGTGAACGACATCAAACGGTTCTGCCCCAAAAAAGATTGTGAAATTTTTAACATGATGTCCAACTTCAGCAACATGAACGAGATATTCAGCATCTACAATGCAATGAATTCCGAACCTCAGGCCCCGGATAAATCATCCGACATGTTAAAGAATTTTCTGTCACCCAAACAGCAGCAGATGTATGAACAATACAGCCGGATGCTCAATAATAATCCCGGCAGCAAAGGAGGCATATGAACAACATAGACAGCCGCAAATCGGCACTTTTAAATGAATTCATGCAGCTTTCATCCGGTGTTTCGTCCGATGACATCCTCCCTCTCCTTCTTGCCTTTTCAAACAAAGCCAGGCAGGAGCACATAAGTTTTACCAAATCCGATATCGAAACTCTTTTTGAAAGCATGAAAAAAGACATGAACCCGGAGGAACAGTCCAAAGTAGAAACCCTCATGAAAATGGCTTCGGTACTTTAAACGTACCGAAGCCCAATATAGCACATTGCCTTATTTAGCAACAATATTTACGATTCTTCCCGGAACATAG
>ENA-OZHF01000554-OZHF01000554.1-human-gut-metagenome-genome-assembly--contig:-NODE-554-length-12506-cov-4.405349_pt1 | contig 12506 bp, 10 predicted proteins | sample MGYA00244042_ERZ653678 | MGnify/ENA primary metagenome ERZ653678 (study PRJEB26926, sample SAMN06165340) | human gut metagenome | biome: ENVO:00009003; feature: ENVO:2100002; material: ENVO:00002003... | reverse complement strand
CTAGCTTCGTCGCAGCGTCAGATGTGTATAAGAGACAGTTTCAATCCTCTCCGCTTTGGCCGCGGCGGCAATGTTGACTTTCGGCAGCAGCGGTGTTTCCCGCCCGCCGGCATAAGCATCCTGCAGCAGATGACGGACGATATCCGGCTGTTCGTTAATTTCCTTCAGCATAAAATGCGGATAACCGCGCTTGCTGATCACTTCCGGATTAAAGCCGATATACTCCGGCTGACGCTCGATCGGACGGCCGTCAAAATCGTATATTTTTGCCTCGTTTCGGGTAATTACGGCTATTTCACCGTCGTTCAGATAAATAATCCGCCGCACTTTGCCGACAATGGCCGGAATATCGCTGGCAACATAGTTCTCGTCTTTACCCAGTCCCACGATCAGCGGCGCGTTCTGCCGCACGGCGACGATCTTGTCCGGTTCGTTCTGATGCATGACACAAAAGGCAAACGCTCCTTTCAGCTGCCTGACCCCGGCCGTTACCGCCGCTTCCAGCGACCCGGATTTTTTATATTCGCGCTCAAACAGATGCACCGCGGCTTCGGTATCGGTTTCGGAAGAAAAGACATATCCTTCCTGCTCCAGCTCTTCGCGCAGCGACTTGTAATTTTCGATAATGCCGTTATGCACCAGCGCCAGCCGGCCGTCGTTTGACAGATGCGGATGCGCGTTTTCAACCGTCGCTTTGCCGTGGGTGGCCCAGCGGATATGACCGATGCCGCCGGTCGCCGGCAGCTTGTCCGCTTTTCCGTCCGCCGCCGCACACAGATTGCCGAGCTTGCCCGGCGCTTTGAAAACATCGATTCTGCCGTTGTCGTTCAAGGCAATGCCGGCCGAATCATATCCCCGGTATTCCAGATTTTTCAGCCCCGCCAGCAAAATTTCGCTGACTGCGCCGCCGCCGACGTAACCCACTATTCCGCACATAATCTTTCCTCCCCGGCAGCTTCCTCACAGGCTTCTATGCAGCCGATTTTCATCAGTGTGCGCATGATATTGGCGCGGTTGCGTTTTTTGATCGGGCGGATCGGCTGCCCGGCGTAAACCGTCCACGGTTCAAATTTATATCCCGACGGCACGAAACTTAAAGCGCCGATCGTTACTCCCTCGGGAATGTCGTTGCCGGGCATAATCACCGAATTGGTGCCGACGCCGGTATATTTTCCCAGTCGTACATTGCCCTGAATCTCCCTAACGCAGGGAACTGAATGGGTAACCAGCTCGTTGACGTAGTCGTTGCTCGACAGCCAGATTTTGACGCCGGCCGCCAGACTGGAATAGCTGCCCATCTCAAAGGTATATTTGCCGTCGCCGCCGGCAATGTAGGTGCCGGGCGCAATTTCGCAGTCGGAACCGATTTTGCAGGCCGAAGAAATCCGGCAGAAGTCGGCAATCCGCACATTGTCGCCCACTTCGACCAGTTCCGGTTTTTTAATGATCACATATTCCCCGAGGATAAAATTTTTCCCGTGTTTCATAGTCTTTCTCCTTACGTTATCAGCTTCCGAGTATGAAACAGCGTCCGGCAAATGGCAAATCAACAAAAATTATAAAATATTACAAAAACGGACCCGCCTTAATCCGGCGGGTCCGCGGCTTTTCCTCTCATACGCGTTTTACAGCGCTTTCATGATGTCGTCGGCAATCTGCTCCGGCGTCAGATGATAACGCCGGTAAAGCTCGTCGAGCGGCACCCGGTCGGTAAATTCCTTTTTCGCCCCGAAGGTGAGAACCTTCATCGGATCGGCGCCGTAGAAACGGGCGATCTTTTCGCCGAAGCCGCCGTCCAGTTCGCCGTCTTCCAGGGTAGCCACCAGCTGATGATCCGCCTTGAGCGAAGTCAGCAGTTCCCCGTCCAGACCGGTAATATAGCGCGGATTGATCAGCGTCGCCTCAATCCCGCGTTCCCGCAGCCGTTCGACAACCCGCTGGCCGAGGGCAAAGAAGCTGCCCAGCCCCAGAACGGCAACTTTTTCGCCCCGTTTCACCGTCTGATAGCGGTTCAGGCGGCCGTAGTCTTTTTCAACCTCGCCGACGGACGGACGAACCTCGGAAGGAATGCGGATCACCACCGGATGCGCGGTTTGTTCCACCGCCCAGTCAAGCATGGCCAGATATTCCTCTTTGCCGGCCGGCGCCAGATAAACGATATTCGGAATATTGCCGATCAGCGGAATGTCAAAACAGCCGAGGTGAGTGACATCGCCGCCGGAAATGCCGGCGCCGGAAACCAGAATCACCGCCGGATTGTTGTTGATTGCCAGATCCTGCGAAAGCTGGTCGTAAGTTCTCTGTATGAACGAACTCCAGACCAGATAGACCGGTTTGCAGCCGCCTTTGGCCAAGGCCGAGGACATTGCCACCGCATGTTCTTCGGCAATGCCGACGTCAACGAAGTTTTCGCCCAGCGCCGCCCGTTTTTCCGCATTGATGCCGAAAGCGCCCGGCGTGCCGGCATTAACCGCGACCACCGTCTTGTCTTCGGCAATTTTGTTCTTCAGATAATCGTAAGTGATGTCATTGTAGTTTTCGCCGCCGGTTTCAACCGTAACTTCGCCGGTCCTGATGTCAAACGGCAGGTTCCAGTGCCATTTTTCCTTGTTTTCCTCGGCAAATTTATAACCTTTGCCTTTTAAGGTATGAACATGAACAACCGTCGGCCGCGGCGTATCCTTGACTTCGCCGAAAACTCCGATCAACGCTTCGACCGAATTTCCGTCCCCGACATAGCGATAGTCAAAACCGAGCGCCTTAAACATGTTGCACTCGGCCTTGCCGCCGGTTTCCCTCAGCAGCCGCAGGTTGGTATACAAACCGCCGTGGTTTTCGGCAATCGACATTTCGTTGTCGTTGACGACAATAATGATGTTACTGTCAAGCACCGCCGCATTGCTCAGTCCCTCCAGCGCTTCGCCGCCGGAAAGCGAACCGTCGCCGATCACCGCGATCACGTTGTGCTTTTCGCCCCGAAGGTCGCGCGCTTTGGCCAGACCGCAGGCCAGGCTGACGGAAGTCGACGTATGGCCGACGACAAAAAAGTCGTGTTCGCTCTCATTGGGATTGGTATAGCCGGAAATTTTTCCCATTTCCTCAACTTTGAGAAAACCGTTCTTGCGTCCGGTGAGAATCTTGTGCGGATAGCTTTGGTGCGAAACGTCGTAAACAATTTTGTCTTTCGGCGAATCAAACACGTAATGCAGAGCAATTGCGGTTTCGACAATCCCCAGGTTGGGACCGACGTGGCCGCCGATTTTGCTGTCGCGGTTAAGCACCGCCGAACGGATTTCGCCGGCCAGCGCTTCCATTTCCGCCGTATTCAGCTTTTTCAAGTCTTCGGGTGAATTGATCTTGTCCAGATATGCCATTTTTTTCTCCTGAATCGTTAACCAAGAATTATTTTACCGGCAGTCTAAAACTTAGACTTAACTCGAAGTCAAGTATTTTTTTCGCGATGCCGCATTTTTTTCCGCCCTTTTCGGAAAACGCTATTCCCCGGCCGGGGAAACGGCTTCATAGCGGCCGGCCATCGCCTTGTAGATATAGTTTTCGTATTTGATGATCTGGTACTTCTGCTCGATCAGATCGTTGCGCAGGGAGTTTTCGGTATTGACCGCTTCCAGGAAGTCCTTGAACTCTTCCTTGCCGTAATTGTAGCGGCTGCGGTAATAAGCAGTGATCTTAACCGAATTGCGATAGTTTTCTTCCACGTTGCGGTATATCTCCAACGATTTCAGATAAGCGTAATAGTAATAGGCGACTTCGTTTAAGGCCTGGTTCAGCGTATCTTTGAACTCAATCAGACTGACCTGATAATCCGCTTCGGAAATCCTGATATTGTTCTTAACCCGGTTCCAGTCGAGGAACGGCAGATCCACCGACACGCTGCCGAGAATATAGGAAAAGTCAAACGTCGTCCGCGCCTTGTCGGAACCGGAAGCCAGCGCCCCGCGGAGAGAAACGTTCGGATACCAGTTTTTGTTTTCCGCCTTCAACTCCTCGAAAGCCCCTTCCAGCCGGTATTGCGCCGCCAGCAGGTCAGGCCGGTTGGCCAGTACCGAAAGCGGCACGTCAAGCTCCGGCGCCGGGCCTTTTTGTTTCAAGATGTCGCCGAACGCGATTTCGTCCACCCCGCCCGTTACGTTAAGAATGTTCTGCAGACTGCTCACCGTTTCCTTAAATCCGGTTTCAAGATTAAGCAGTTTGTTTTTTTCCGACAGCAGGCTTTGTTTGGACTGCAGATATTCCACGTTGTCAGTTTTGCCGCTTGCATACTTCTGTCCGGTGATTTTCTGAATATCCTCATAAGATTTTATGTTCCGCCGGGTCAGCTCGATCGAGTTTTGCAGATATTCAAGGTTAAAATAAAGGTCGATCACGCTGTTGATCAGGGTCAGCCGCGCCGCTTCCCTGTCCATTACCGTCGCCTTGTAGGCAAACTCCTGCGCCGTCTGCCGGTTTCTGATTTTGCCGTAGAGGTCAGCCTCGTAACTCAGCCCCAGATCGCCGGAAAAACTGTCGGTAAAATCGTCACCGGTATGGATTTTGCGCTGCGAAGAAGCGGAAAGCTCGCCCGAAAGGGTGGGAAACAGATCGACCGTCGCCAGCCCCAGGTTGGCCAGTTCCTTCTCGACCTCAAACGCCGCTTTCAGATAATCCGGATTGTTGGCCAGCGCCGTTTCGATCAGGTTGTTCAGTTCCGGATCGTTATATTGCCGCCACCAGTTTCCATCAGCCTTGTAAAGGTTTTTCACGGTTTCGGCATATTGCAGTTCATCCGCCAGCAAACGCGGTTCCGGCCCGACCGACGCACAGCCGGAAAGCAGCGCCAGACTGACGCCAAAAAACAATTTTACGGTTCGACAGTGTTTCATCTCATTCACTCGCTAATGCATCAATAGGGTTGAGGTTGGAGGCGTTTTTGGCCGGCATATAGCCGAAAATGATGCCGATCGCGGTCGAACAGACCAGCGCCAGCACGATCGACGCGGTGGAAAAGATCATGCCGAAGTTTTCTGAAAAGGTGTTGAACAGAAAACCGATCAGCATCGACAGCGTCACGCCCATAAATCCGCCCACCAGGCAGATCAGAATCGCCTCAATCAGAAACTGCTGGAGAATGTCCGCCTGCTTGGCGCCGATCGCCATGCGGATGCCGATTTCCCGCGTTCGTTCGGTCACCGAAACCAGCATGATGTTCATTACCCCGATGCCGCCCACGATCAACGATATGACGGCAATGCTGGCAATCAGGAATTTCATTGTGTCGGTCGCGCTCTGCACCGTCTGTTTGATACTGTCGGTGTTGATCATGAAAAAGTCCTTCTTGCCGTGCAGCGAAGTCAGAATATGTTCGATTCCCTCTTCCGCCACCTGCGAATTGACATGGTCGGAAACCTTCACCGTAATCGAATTGATGTCGCTGCTGCCGTTGACCCGGTACATGGCGGTGGTATAGGGGACCCAGATGTTCATCGTTTCCGACGACGGCCCGGGGCTGCTGTCCTTTTCCGTCACCCCGATCACCGTCAGCGGCTTCTTGTTGAAGATAATAACTTTGCCGAGCGGGTTGGGATCGTTTTCAAACATCTCGTTTAAGGTGTTGTCGTCAATAACCACCACCGAAGCCATCCGGTCCACTTCCTCGTCGGTAAATATACGCCCCTGCGCAATCTTGCGCCCCTTAACGTCAAAATAGGTTGAGCCGACGCCCCTCAGCTGCGCGGTCAGCGAATAGTTGCGGTAAACCAGCGTGCCGCTGGCGGAAACGTTCGGCGTCGAATTGTCGATAAACCCTTGTTTGCCGAGATAGTCGGAATCGCGCACCTTAAGCGTTTTCACCCGTCCCGAACGCATGTCGCCGAACCCCTTGCCGGGCATAATGTCGATGGTGTTGGTGCCCATTGAGTTGATCTGTTCCATGATTTTGGCCTGCGAAGCGTTGCCGAGCGCCACCACCGACACCACCGAGGCAATGCCGATGATAATTCCCAGCATGGTCAGGAGCGAACGCATCTTGTTTGCCAGAATGGCATGCAGCGACATCTTGAGCGATTCGAGAAAACTGTATTTCAGGGCGTCCAGCCGGCTGCGGTGAACGTCTTCCACCGTGTCCGTCACCTCGTAAAAATCTTCCGCCCTGCGCTCGTCGGAAACAATTTCCCCGTCCTTGATCTCGATAATCCGGCTGGCCTGGGCGGCAATATGGCTGTCATGCGTCACCAGAATGATCGTATGCCCCTGTTTGTGCAGCCCCTTGATGATGTCCATCACCATTTCGCCGCTTTTGGAATCGAGCGCGCCGGTCGGCTCGTCGGCCAGAATAATTTCGCCGCCGTTCATCAGCGCCCGGGCAATACTCACCCGTTGCTGCTGGCCGCCGGAAAGTTCGTTCGGACGGTTGGCCAGTTTGTTTCCGAGGTCGAGTTTTTTCAGCAGTTCGACCGCCCGCTTGTCGCGCGCCTCCGCGTTCAGCCCCAGATAAACCGCCGGCAGAGCCGCGTTTTCGCTCGCTTTCAGACTGTTCAGCAGATTGTAGCGCTGAAAAATGAAACCGAAGGTCTTGCAGCGCAGTTCCGCCAGCTGATCCTTGTCCATCCGCCCGACTTCCACTCCGTTGATCTTGTACGACCCGGCAGTCGGCACGTCCAGACAGCCGATAATATTCATCATCGTCGATTTGCCGGAACCGGACTGGCCGATAATCGCCACAAAATCACCTTTTTCTATTTGCAGGTCAATGTTTTTCAAGACATGAACCCGGTTGCCGCCGCTGCCGAAATACTTGTTGATTTTTTTCAATTCGATTATGTTCATCGAAATCTCCTGGCACCTCTGGCGTTGGCCGCCTTGTCGGAAATCTCCGCCGACGACATTTTGGCAATCACCACTTCTTCGCCTTCGCTCACGCCTTTTTTGATTTCAACGTTCAGATCGTCGGACACGCCCGTTATCACCGGCCGCCTTTCCACCCCTTCGGCCGTCCGCACTTCCACATATTTGCCGTCAACGTCGCCCTTAAGCGCCATCGCCGGCACCGTCAGCACGTCTTCGGCGCTTTCGACATAGATTACGTTTTGCGTCGTCATGCCGATTCTGAGCTTGCCGTCCGCGTTCGGCACCACCAGTCGTCCGTAAAAATAAATCGCTTCGCTTGAATCCACCACTTCCGTGTACTGGTCGTCGGTCAAAAGCGTCAGCGCCGGGTCGATCGACTTCAGCGTCGTTTCATATACTTTGTTCATGTCCGCCAGCACCGAATAGGTAACCTTCACCCCCGGCTTGATGTTGCCGATGTCGCCTTCCGAAATTTCAATATAAATCTCCATCTGATTAAGATCGGCAATCTGCACGATCGTCGGCGTATCCATCGCCGCGTTGATCGTCTGCCCCACTTTGACCGGCACCGAAACGATGGTGCCGTCGAGCGGCGCCGTAATTTTGGTATAGCCGAGGTTGGTTTCCGCAGTGCTGAGAGATATTTCCGTTTCTTTCAGCGAGGCCTCTATTTCCGCCACTTTCGACATGGCCGATTCGTAACCGTCTTCGGCGTTTTCCAGGTCTTCGGTCGAAGCCGCGTTCTGCTTCTTCAGGCTCTGCATGCGCTGATACTGCTTTCGGGCAATTTTCAGCGAAGTTTTGGCCGCTTTCAGCTGCGCCTGATAACTGCTCATCTTGGCCTTGGCAATGTCCACATCGTTCTGCTGGGTAGTCGAGTCGATCTCGGCAATCATATCGCCCATTTTCACCGTCTGGCCGATCGAGACGTAAAGCTTTTCGATCTTGCCGGAAACCTGGGCGCCGACGGTTACCAGGTCAACCGCCTTAACTTCGCCGGTGGCGTTCACCACCTTTTCGACATTTTGTCTGCGGACCGGCTGGGTAATATAGGTTATCGTGTCTTCCTTTTTAAAATACTTAAAATACAGGCCGGCCGCCGCAGCCGCTAATATAACGTAAACCAAAAGCTTTTTCTTGTTTTTAAAAAATTTCATAACTTTTCCACTCTGTTGCCAAAACCTGCGTTTATCCAAACCGGTCCGTCCGTGCCGGACAACGCTTTCCCTTATTTCTAAATGACGTTAAAACATTTAATAATCAATTAAAATACATAATTGTAAACGACGGCTTTTTTCATCCGGTTCAAAAATTTTTCATAAAAAAACGGATCGGGAACAAAACAAAAAGCCTTGACTTCGAGTACACTCTAAAAGATAAACTGTCAAAAAAACGACAATAATACGGAAAAAACGACATGCTGATGTGGTATATAATATTTGTTCTGCTGATTCTTTTCACCGGCGGCGGACTGCTGTACCTCGGCACCCGCGCAGCCAAATTCGTCCCCGCCGGCAGCACTCCCAAACGCCGGCTGCTGATCGGGCTGTCCGCGGTCATACTGATATTTGCCGTCATTGCCTGGCTGATAAACCTGATGAACGCGGTCGTCTGTCTGCTGCATTTCGTTTTTCTCTGGCTTGTCTGCGATTTTATTTTCGCTCTCGTCCGCCGTTTTCGCAAACGGCCGTTTAAACGCTATTATGCGGGTTATGCCGCCATAGCGCTCAGCCTTGCCGCGCTTGCAGCCGGCTGGTATCTGAATCACCGGGTATGGGTTACCGCCTACACGATAGAAAGCGAAAAAGCAATCAGCGATCTGCGGATTGTCCTGTTTGCCGATTCTCACATCGGAACGACCTTTGACGGCGAAGGCTTTGCCAAACATGTCAGAGCCATGCAGGAACAAAATCCCGATCTGGTCGTTATCGCCGGCGATTTCGTCGACGACGGAACCGGCCGCGAAGAAATGGTCGCCGCCGCCCGTGCATTGGGAACCCTTAAAACGCCCCGCGGCGTTTACTTCGCCTTCGGCAACCACGACAAAGGCTATTACGGACCGGCTTACCGCGGTTTCAGCAGCGGAGAATTGATCGACGAACTGAAAAAAAACAACGTCAAAATCCTTCAGGACGAAAGCGAAACGATTGCCGGCGGCTTTTGCCTCATCGGCCGGCAGGACCGGTCGGAAGCGGAACGCGGCGGCCGCCGGCTGACAATGCAGGAACTGACCAAAGACCTTGATCCGGACAAATTCTCCGTCGTCCTCGACCATCAGCCGAACGACTATCAAAACCAGACGACGGCGGAAGTCGACCTGGTCCTTTCCGGCCATACCCACGGCGGCCAGCTTTTCCCGCTCAACAAGGTCGGCGAATGGATCGGCGCCAACGACAAAACCTACGGCCTGGAAAAACGGAACAAAACAAACTTCATCGTCACTTCCGGCCTTTCCGACTGGGCAATAAAATTTAAAACCGGAACCAAATCGGAGTTTGTCGTCATCGACGTTAAAAGGAAAACGGCGGCAGAAAAGAAAGGCAAATAACGTTTTCCGCGCCTTTTTCCCGGACAAACCGCCGGAAAACGGAATCAATTGTGCAAAACCCCGGCCGTCCGCGGGAATTTTTACAAATCGGCCATAATCCCGTCCGTTGAGGACAAGCCGCAAGGCGACGGGCGAAACGGGGCTGACGACAATTAAAAACAGCTCATGCAACTTCTTTTCAATCGGCGGTGTGGCAAACAGAAACGGTATCGAGTTTATAAAATACTTTCTAATATCTCTTTGCATCTAGAAATTTAGTCTGTTAAACTCAACAAAAAACTGTTTCAACACAATGAGGACGCAAATATGAAAAAATTGTTTTTGTTCCTGGCATGTTTTATAATCAACATCGAAAATGTCCGGGCAGACGAATCCCTGTCCGCCGAGGTTGACACATCGCAAAAAATTAGACAGGAAGTCGAAAAATACAAAAAAGAATGCTCAAAGAAAGCGTATCCTAAAAATCTGGATGAAATAAATATATATAATGATGACCTCAAAAAACTGGATGCTAAATATCATCAATGTCTTAAATCGGTAATTGTTTCCAAAATTAACGAACTCGCAGCAAAAGAAGACGCGGATAAAATGATTCAGTCGTTAAACAAGATTCAAGACGGCATTTTAAGCTTTTATTGGAATTTATATAATCGTGAAGACAATGGTGTTATCGGAAGGGGAATAAATGATGCCGCCATGGGACGTTATTATGAAACCCTGCTTGAAGATGTTATTCATTTTCAGCGTCAATAACGGCATCATCCAATTTAATACGAATAGCATTTGAGTAATTTCAAAGCCTTAGCATTTTCATTGGGAAAACGTACATTTTTCAGATTGTTTTGAATTTCAATTGAACTTTTTCTAAAATATTTGCCAACATTACTCCTTTCTTGATAGATCTTATTGATAATATCTTCATCACTAAGGTCTGATGTATCAAATCCCAATGCACTATGAAAAACATCAGCAGCACCTCCTTCACCATGTTGGGTTGCTGTTGAATACAACACATCTCTGACGACAGGAGATCTGTACTCCAAATTCAATCCTTTTATATCGCTGATGCGGCGCAGTGCGGGATCTAATTTTTTAGCAACAATAAAATCTTGTTGCGATTGCAAAAAATCAGAGTTTTTAGATAAATCAGCCCAAGTACTTTTAAATTGAGCATCTCCGGTTAATGCCGTATTATTTCCGCCGGCTCGCTGTAAGCGATGATAAAAATGTCGATAGTTAGGATGTTGCTGCAAATAATTCAAATAATCATTCATTGTCCCGTTTTGTGTAGCAATTTGGTATATGCCGTAGCTCCATCCTCCCGTTTTATCCAAATTACCGTTATTCCATAATTTCTTACCATTATTGGATTCGTACAAGCCGCTCAAAGTCCCTAATTTATATTGATCCGGTCGCAAATTATAAGGACGTCCCATTTTTGCATAAAACGGGGAGCGGCTGCTGTTCGGATACCCCCAGGCGCTTTCCGTCTCATATTCATCTTGAGAAGCAACCGCTTGCGGTTCTATCGAAGATAGTCCCAAATCAACATTCTTGCCCGCTCCTTTTTGAGCCAAATATTTTTTATAAGCCGCGTCATTTTTAACCACTCCGTAAGGTGTTTGAATATACTGCGGCTCTCCCCCGTAAGCGGCATAAGTCCAAACATATTTTGATTGATTCTTCATCTTTTTCTGTCCTTTCAAATAAATGAAACCTCTAAAAGGATAACAAAAACAAAAAAGACTTTTCAATCCTCCACAGAATGCAAAGTATCAGCTTCCGCATTCAAAAGCTTTTTAAAGCGGATGAGGAGAAGCGCTAAGCAAAAACAACCGACGCTCCGGTTGTTTTTGTCTGCAAGCTCTTGGGAACATCTTAATGAGCAAGGAAAGCGCAGGCGACCGCGGCGAATTTAGATGCCCAAGCCGTAATCCCGTCCGTTGAGGACAAGCCGCAAGGCGACGGACGAAACGGCTCTGACGACAATTAAAAAAAACCGGCTCTCGCCGGTTTTGATAATTGGCGGAGTAGTAAACCTCAACGGTATTGAGCATACCAGATTTTAGCTTGATAAATTCAGATTGACGAGCTTGTTGAAATGTATTTCTCAATCCAAAGCTCTCAGTTCTTTCCATGTCTGTTCACACTGACTTTTAGAACGACCGTCCTGCTGACAATTCTTCATGTAATCGTATTCTTGATAATACGGATACAAGAAAAAAACTAATATCGCTAAAATAACAATATAACCAACACATCTGTAAATAAAACTGACAATTTTATCTAATATTGGCCTTACGCATATTTGGCGTTCTTTGGTCATCCAACATCTCCCAGCAACTTTTATTCGGATTATAATACCCCAAATTACTGCCGTAAAGATTGTTTTGCAAGTCTTTCCTGCTATCCGCAGAAATTTCTGACATCGGCATAGTTCCTTTCTTTTTATGGTAATCCAATATTTCTTTAGCGTACCCCAATCTTAAGCCCCAATCACGACTTGTCGGACTTATCTTTGCCAATTGGCATTGCAATAGAGGATGATAGTAATTATCAATATCTGCCCCCTGATTAGGACCATAAGACTTTACAAGATTATCACCAGCTTTGTTCATCTGTTGCCAATAATCATAAGCGATTTTGGCATCAGCAGCTAATTCGCCTAAAGATTCAGGCATATATCTGATAGTATCAGTTGCAATCGTTGCTACATCCTTCACTTTTTGCCATAGGTCATTTGTCGGGTTATTAAGTTGCTTTATGACATTTTCCACGTTGCCTTCGATATCAGAATTGCCAAAGCCATAATTATCATCAGCCGGCCGCCCCCAAAAGTTGGTGCCATGCTGCGGATAGTTTTTGTTTATGCCTTGATTATTGTAATCTTGGATGAGTTTGTTTTCTCTTTGCTACCGCGCCATTTGATAATTAAGCTCATCTCTGGTACTGAACCCGCTGTGATCAACACCATAGCTGTCGATTTGATTATCATTGTTATAATAACCTAAAGGCGATTTATATTGTCTCCCAAAATTCATTTTTATATCCTTTCAAATAAGTTAAAACCTGTCTCTTATACACATCTGACGCTGCCGACGAAGCTAGAAGTGTA
>ENA-OZHF01000490-OZHF01000490.1-human-gut-metagenome-genome-assembly--contig:-NODE-490-length-13226-cov-9.047681_pt1 | contig 13226 bp, 9 predicted proteins | sample MGYA00244042_ERZ653678 | MGnify/ENA primary metagenome ERZ653678 (study PRJEB26926, sample SAMN06165340) | human gut metagenome | biome: ENVO:00009003; feature: ENVO:2100002; material: ENVO:00002003... | reverse complement strand
TCTCCAGCCTTCCCCACTCCGAATCCTGTTTATTGGACACATCAATCAGTACAATGTGAATCAGTTGAGAGATTTCATCTCCTGGTTCTTATTTTTTTATGGGAAGGAAGAGGTACAAATGAATTTTGACACTCTGTATTATATCAGAGACTACAGCGGAAATTACTACAAGGTCGACAATAACGACCAGCTGGTGGTGGCAGATAGCGAGAAAAATGCAATGATATTTACATATGCGCAGGCGAACAGAAGACTTTCGGCCGGAAAGAAAATGGCTTTTTATTACATGGAACAAATGCAGGAGGGAGCGGTTGAAAGGGAAGCAGCCGATGAGGAAGAATGTGAATATACATCGACTGTTAAAGAACTGACCTATGATGAGGTGGCAGAGCAGGTGGATAAGAATGCGGCATCATATGATCTGTCAGAAATTGATTGGGAAGAATATCTGGAACATTTTGCATATGTGGCGGAGGGACTTAAGAATTACAGGGATGAGTTGTCGAAGAAACAGTCGGACATGGATCAGAAGATATGTGATATATTGCATTATATTGAACTCTGTGAGACTGATGACAGAGAGGCGATAGATTTGATTGAGCTGCTCAGGGTGTGTCGGGAGAATAGGCGGGATATTATGGATGAGTTGTCCAGAATAGAATATTTTCAGAGTAATCTGGGAACCAATGCCAATGTAGCCAAAGCAAAGCAGGCTCTTAAAAGCATCAGGGGCTTGGAAACCAGGAAATATACACCCCGTAAGTATGAGGAACTTTTTGAGAATTGCACATTCAGGTGCAGACATACACATGTGGAAGATCTGAAGCCGGTACGAACGAACGCGGATGATGACGGGACGCAGGTTGATAAAGAAAATACATATGAAAGTGAAGGCGGTGAATTTACGATGACGGATGATAAAAGATACACAATTTATGATGGAAAAGATAATGACTGGCTGGGGTTTGCAAGGCAGCAGGCTGATTTTTACAGGAATGCGGGACAGCATATGACAAATCTGAGGGTGGATATCGCTGAAATTGATGATGAGATTGAAAACATTCTGATGGAAACGGAAGATGCGAATTGCAATGTGGCGCAAGGGTATAAGGTGTTTAAGAGACTTAAAGAACTCAGGCTCGAAAGAAAATCAAAAACGACTGAATTAAATTGCCTGTATGCATTGACAGATTATGTGGATTGCGATGCGCTTGCGGATACATTTGAGGCTAATCTTTCTGAGATTGAGGATATTATGGGCATTTCAAAGCCGAATGATGTGACTGAGATAAAGGCAGCGGCAGATAATTGCAATGAGGAGATACATATAGTTGAGCCTGTCAACGACCTGGTCGGATAAAATTCGGCTTTGAGAATATAGCAGGTTTAAAGTCTGCTGATTTCCACCCAGAAGCTTACCTGCCCCGGTTTGCCGACGCGGGAAATCAGATTGGTCATGCGGATGCGCCCGTTGGATACCGGCAGACTGTGAATGTAGTAAGTACCACTGCGGACGCCGATTGACGGGCCGGTCTCAGCATTGTAAACCGGAACGGATGAGAGACGGAATGCGTTGCCGGGAGTATACGAGCGCGCGGAAACATTAATAGTGCCGGGTGCATCGGGTGAACTGTATCCAAGAACAGTTCCGTCCGGGGCGATTACATCGACCGTATAAGTTCCGGAAGGCAGGGTGGATGAATCTATGTGTATATCATATGCATGATATCCATTGCCCTTACCTGAGACCGCCAAATCGGACCTGTAAGAGGATGCCTTGCCGGAAAAAGTTTTAACGACCGTACCGGAACGGAGAAGCCGGACGGTGGCATATTCTGCGGCATCATCGATGCCATTCCAGAGCCAGCCGCTTACGCCGGAGCCGGAAATATTGTCAATGAATCCGCTATATTTTTTCCGGATGGGCAGGGAGGCATTGATATAACGTGTGGGGTCGAGCCAGGTAAAAAGACGTTCGTCGTTCAGGGAAGAGGATGTCTTAATGGGAGATTTGTAATTGCGCAGTTCCCAATGAAGGTGGGCACCGTGGCTGCTGCCTGTGTTGCCCATAAGACCGATACGGGTACCGGGCATCACAGTGTCACCTTCCCTGACGTAGACTTTTTCAAGGTGGGCATAGACAGTACAGAGTGTGTCAGAGTGGCGGAGAATGATGTAATTTCCGTACCCCATGCCTTCACGGTCGGGTACACCGTTGGTGCCGGAGAGATAGTTTACACATTTTATTACGGTGCCGAGCGAATGGGCGGTTATATAATCAATCTGAGACTTGTATTTTACGATATCAATACCGAGTGCCCAGCCGCGCCCGGTTTTTTTGTTTGATACATGAAGACGGTAAGGATATGAGACCTGATTATCGCCTGTTTCCAAAATACGGCTTTTAGTGTTCGTCATCGGAGTCCTCCTTTACTTCCGGAAGACCAACCAATGAAGTCAGAACGGACATTATTCCGGCAAGCAGTGATGTGGATGCGACCATTCTCCAATCTACATTCTGCAGGGCAAGTGATGTGCCGATGGCTGCTATGGCGGTTTGCGCGATTGACCGGACAGCACGGATGGCCGCGGCTTTGAACCAGAGTTTACGGTTGTACTTGAACATTTTTGAAAAATCCTTTCATGATGAATATGTATGGACTGAGCACTGCCATACAACAGCGCTCAGTAAATTTAATCGTCAAAGGCCGGATTAATCGCGTATATATTTTTGCAATCAAGTTTATCCTGAGTGATATTGAGTGCCTCGCCGAAACGCTGGAAGTGTACGATTTCACGTTCACGCAGGAAACGTAACGGAGCTACTATGTCGGGATCATCCAGAACACGAAGAAGGTTATCATATACGACTCTAGCCTTCTGCTCGGCGGCGAGATCCTCTGTGAGATCGCAGATAGGATCGCCTTTTACCTGAAATTCGCATGCATTGAACGGGATGCCTCCGGCCGCCTGCGGCCATACACCGACAGTGTGGTCGGTGTAATATGGGGCGAACCCGGAATTCATGATCTGTTCCGGAGTGAGATTTCTGGTAAGCTGGTGAACCATTGTGGCAACTATCTCAAGATGCGCTAACTCTTCGGTGCCGATATCCGTAAGCAGTCCGGCAACTTTATTGTCAGGCATTGAATAGCGCTGTGAGAGGTAACGCATGCTGGCACCCATTTCACCGTCCGGTCCACCATACTGGCTGATGATTATCTGTGCCGCCTTCGGGTCGGGCCGCTTGATGTTTACCGGAAATTGAAGTCTTTTTTCATAAACCCACATTATTCCATTCCTCCTTCCCATGGCCAAGGCCCGTCAATCCAGTCAAAACGACTGTTACATGTTACGTGATATTTGTTGAGGGGACCGTACCATTCAGCATAATTCTGAACGGCGGTGTCATATTCATGGTGTATTTCATGATAACGCGCAAGAGAACGGCAGTCATCGGGATGCGTGTCAAGGTAAAGTCCGATATCATCGATGTAGAATCCCAGCTCCATTATTCTGCGCATGAGAGTGCACTTGGAAGGTCTGTTTGATGTGTTGGTGTTGTTCATCGTCTGCATCCTCCTTTGCCTATAAATGGTTTATCAAGTTCTTTATAGATTGTTCCTTTAATGAGAGCGGTAGAAAGGTCATATTCGGGACTGTTGCTTTTCTGCCAGACAACCCCGGCCATTGCAAGAGGACCGCGTGCATTTACAAAAATATCCTGACACCATTCGCCGGACGCATCGGTCTGTAAGGGAACCGGGCATTGCATGCGTTCCGGAGTGGCACAGGAATTTTCATTACGAGGCTGTACCCTGTTGCATCCGGATGCAAACCTGTTATTGTAATAAGGCATAAATCAAACTCCTTTTGCATATATTGTTGTTTAGTTTAGAGTATGTGGAAAATAATATTCTGTGATAAAAAGAAACGGAGTGTTATTATAATAAATAACACTCCGTAATAATAGCGGTATAATCAGGTCTCCAGGTTCTGCTGCATTACATCTGATCCGATATTGGTGTCAAGTTCATCATTCATATCGGTTCTGAAAGGCGATGCGGCAAGGCCGTTAGCACCAAAAAGAGTCGGTGTGCAATAGTTGCTCCAGCAATATCTTGCGTAAACCGGTTCCTTGACATTCCCGGAAGAAAATTCAATCGAGGAGTCCTTAACTTTGATATCGGCCGGATGGAAAATTTTATCGGCACCGGCAATTTCGTAATATTCAGGCTCACCCTTTAACACAAGACCACCTTTGCAATGTTTAAAAAATGTCTCAATGACATTGCCGTGAATTTCCTTGTGGGTGTATACGGGACCGAAAGCATCCTCTTCATCAATAAGACCGTAAGGCTTGTACTCGGCCTGAAGAGCGAGGCGGTAACCGACAGGGCCTTTATTGACCGGATGAATTTCATTGTACTGACCGCAGTCCGGTATTACGGCGATACCGGTATTTGCAACGGTGTCAAATACATGCATCTGTGCTTCGCGTAAGATAGGCCAGTTCTTGAAATCAGGGCTTCCGGAATATTTGTGCATAGGGAGCTGGGTTATGATGAAAGTAAGACTTTCGTCTTCCCAGTCTTTACGCCAGAGTCTGATAAGGTTAGTGAGAAGTCTGTCATACATTCTCGGACGCATGTCGTCGTTCTCGCCCTGATAATATATGAAACCTCTAAGCGTGTAAGGGCTGATTTTACGAATCATCTGCCAATACTGTCCTGTAGGACGGAACGGGTTATAATTATTGATAGGACCCGGCCATTTACATTCTCCGATTATTTTCTGCGCCTCAAACCAGTCCGTATCAGGGTGCTCTGAGAATAACTTCTGGGAACGCTCATTCCATGCAGTATCATACACGACATATTCATCATAATCCTTGCGCTGTACATCCAGAGGGATGTCCTTGTTGCGCTCATCAAACTCATCCATATATATACGGGTTTCGTCATCTGCCGTAATGGCTTCACGGCTCATCCAGCAGCTTGCGGAAGTGCCGCCCCAGTTGCATCCGATAATACCGATTGTAACGCCGAGATCTTTTGATAGTTTTTCCGCAAAAAGATAACCTACTGCCGACCAGTCCTTGAAACCTTCGTCATCAGCAAGCTGCCAGTGTGCATTGTCGAAAGCCTCATAATATTCGTCTGTCACATAAGCAAACTTCGGTGTATAGAAAAATCTCACGTTAAAATCACGGTCTTTGACATCCTTTACACGATCCCAGTCAGTGCAGGATGAAATCACAAATTCCATGTTGGACTGTCCGCCCGCGAGCCATACCTCTCCGATGGCAATGTTATTTAATACAACCTTGTCTTCACCGCATACGGCTGTGAGCGAGAGATTAGTGGCCGCACTCATAGGTGCCAGTTCGGTTTCCCAATAACCGTTGTCATCGGCGGTGGCCGACACGGTCCGACCGTTGAAATCAATTGTAACCTGTCTGCCGGCAGCTACATTACCGAACAGCTTAACGGCCTTGTCACGCTGGAATACCATGTTGTCGGTAAAGACAGCGGCGAGTATTTTTTTCTTCATAATGACCTCCATATATAATTATTGTATGGGTTCGCCGTAAAGCAATCCCCTTGAGCCGGTGGCGATGTAAAACCGGCCGAAACTGCGGGAATCTCCGCAGATGCAGTCTATCTGGCCGAACATCTGGTTGTCGTTATTGATACGGAGCCATGATGCACCGTCGTCATCGGAACGGTAGAAACCGTACACACCGTCAATAATTGCGGCGGCATAAATTGATTTCAGGCCACGGAGAAAATCTCCGTCAGGACCTATACCAAGACCGATGCGGTAGAATGTCTTGTTACCATCGGTAATTTTCTTAAAAGTAATTTTATCATTGGTAATATTATACTGCATCTTCCAGATGCCGTCTACCCCAAGCGCCATGTAGAATGTGCCTGTGCGGCCGCGTTCTATGCACAGGGAAGATTTGTCCATTGTGTCAATCAGGTTGAGAATACATTCCGGAACATCATCCGGAACCGGATATTGTACGAATGTATCGCCGGTATCATGACTGATATATATTTTGCGCGTTGTATCGAATGCATACACAATCTCCGGATTAACGCGGTCAGCATATACTTTGGCAAAACCATCCGTCAGGATATTGCCGTCTGCATCATAAAATACAGAATGGCGGAATGTGCGGCCGCAGTCGTGGCTTACAAGCACCGCCACAAGCGGCAGAAAAATTCTGTCAGCAGGTGTCCATATGATTGAATTGCCGTCAGCGGTTATCGTAACCCATCCGGCATTCTGGTTTACCATTGAAATGCGGTGTAAAAGCGTGTCCGTATATTCATCAATGCCGAAAGGAAGATCAAGATGTGTAAAAGTACGGCACTGGTCATTCGACAGAATAAGGCCACCCGTAGTCATGCCGGTCCAGTTGCCCCTTGCGGTAACGACAACGCGATTCGGATTATTGTCCGTGTAATCGGCATTAATACATGTTATATACCGGTTACCGTCTGCGTCGGCAAAAGAATTGGTGCAAGGAGTGTCTGTTTTGGTAAAAGCAAAACCGCCGAGGTCACCGACTGCATCGATTGCAATCACATCACCGGCGTGCGGACTGTACACATTGATATGCACGGTTTCCTCTATCCCAAGGCAACGGTCGCACCATTTACAGTCGTCAGACGTGAAATTATATGTTCCGAATACACCTGTTCCTGTATTAAAAATAACATCATTATAATCAAACGGATTTATTTTGATATCGCTGAGCCAGTGAATAAGTGATGTGTTACCGTTAAATTCCGGCTTCATATATGATGTATTAAAATAAATTCTGTTATTATCAAGCTTATGGAGATTAACCTCCCATGTATCGCCGTAATCCCTGGATATGAATACAATATCACCACGCTTCTCACTGAGGGTGGAAGCAGCTAACAGCCCCGGAACCTGAGGTGATGAGCATATTCCGCCGAATCCGCACTCATTGGCCCTGTCACGGCTATAGGAATACGGACCGCCGCATGGTGTGATATCATCATATGAACCGAGATGTCCGGATTGATCAACCGGATAGCGGAGTATTTTACCGCCTGCGGCATCACCGGAATCACAGCTGTATCCCTCGTCATCAATCTGGCTTTTCGGACCGTTGCATGATAATGTGACATACAGGTAACGGCCATCGTAATCGTAACGTTCGGCAGTGTAACCCTTCATGCGTGCGCCGTCAGGGACAAGGCAGTCAGGCATCGGCAGTTCTTCCCAGGTGCCGCAAGTATCGTATGATACATATAAGCTATGGCCGCGTGTAAGTCCGTCAGAAGATTTATTGTTAATGCCGGCGGTTCCGAGAACCAGAGTCCCGGAATCCGGATGAACCCAGACAAAAGTACAGTTAAGCTCATTGGCTCTGCTGCCTGCGGCTATTGATATACTCTGCCAGGTCATGCCGCCATCGGATGTGCGAAGCAGCCCGCCGCGCTGACTTGCAAAATAAAGTACGTCAGGATTATTATAATCTACTACAAGACGCATGCCGCATCCGCGTCCCGGAAAATTTCCGTGAACAACACACGGAAGTTCACTGTAACGGAATGTTTTACCATAGTCATCCGATACGGCAAATATGCCGTTAACACCCGGTTTACGGCGCCAGTCACTAAGTCCGCATGCAATGTATAACATTGCGGGATTATGCGGGTCGAGTGCAATAGCGGACGGATAACATTCGGCCGGGTTAATATGTGTTACATGGTCCATAAGGCTTATCCATGTGTCATTATCATAGTCATAGCGGTATACGCCTCCGATATCCGTGCGGCAGTAAAGCAGGTTCTTACATGCGGGATGATAAGCAAAACCTGTTACATATCCGCCGCCAGGAATGGACATATGACCGTATTTGTATTGAATATTTTTCATAAGCAGAAAAATCTCCTAGTAAATCTTGTATTCTTTACCCTCTCTTACGAACACCGGAATAATATCAAGCGGAGCATCCACAATTACATTCTGGCCGCCGTCAAACATTTTGCCTGATGCGGCATCCTTCCAGCGCGTTCCCGCAGGAAGATATACGGAACGTGTGAATGTCTGTGCTTCCATAACTGGTGCAACAAGAATATCCGGTCCGAACATATACTCGTCCTCGTATCCCCAGCATGTCTTATCTTCCGGAAAATCATAGAAAAGCGGTCTCATAACCGGTGTTCCGTGAAGATGTGCTTCCATCATGCAGTTTCTCACATAATCTCTTAAATTCTCTCTTATGAAGAGGAATTTCTTCATAATCTCGTAATTCTCCTCGCCGAAACTCCAGACTTCATTGTCCTGTCCTGATGAGAATGTGCGGACACCGTCTATATATTCGACTTCACGCTCATAATAAGGAAGTCTTTCACCGTGAAGACGGAATACAGGACAGAATGCTCCCCACTCAAACCATCTTACAAGAAGCTCCCTGAAAGCAGGATCTTTGCCATCGCCGCCTACAAAACCACCGATATCGCTTGTCCACCATGGGATACCGGCAAGACCCATTGAAAGACCTGCCTGAAGCTGCTCCCTGAAAGCGCGGAAAGTTGAACATATATCGCCCGACCATGTGAGAGTGCCATATTTCTGGCTGCCGGCCCAGGCGCATCTTACAAGGCTCATGATGTCTTTTTCACCGACGGATTTCAGACCGTCATAGAATCCTTTGGCATACATTACCGGATAAATGTTAGTGCACTGGAGCGCCGGGCCTTCATAGTATCTGAATACATCGAAATCATACGGACCGTATTCCGGTTCAGCTTCATCAAGCCAGAAACAGTGGATGCCCTTATCGTAATAATTCTCTTTGCAACGGTCCCAGACAAACTGTCTTGCTCCCGGATGTGTTGCATCGAAAAATGTGGTATCACCCATCCAGTTCATATGGAAACCTGAAGCACGGTCGGTCTTTACAAGGTAGCCGCGGTCGTTCATCTCGCCGTAATTGATGGATTTCTCATCAATGGTAGGCCATACGGAAACTGCAAGTTCCACTCCCAGTTCTTTGAGCTCACGGACCATTCCTTCAGGATCCGGCCAGTCACGCGGTTCAAATCTGAAATCACCCTGTCTTGTCCAATGGAAAAAATCAATTACAACAACATCCATAGGCAGGCCGCGTCTCTTGTGCTCACGGACAACTTTCATAAGTTCATCCTGCGTTCTGTATCTTAATTTACACTGCCAGAAGCCGAGACCGTATTCAGGCATCATAGGGGAAAATCCTGTAGCACGGGCATAATTCTCCTCTATTGCCGCAGGAGTATCTCCTGCGGTTATGAAATAATCAAGTTTTTTGGTGCTCTGTGCAGTCCATTCGGTCTTGTTGTTTCCGAATACAACATTGCCGACAGCAGGATTGTTCCAGAGAAAACCGTATCCTCTGCTTGATATGTAAAAAGGAACACTGGCCTGACTGTTGCGGTGGCAGAGTTCAAGAACGGAACCTTTCTTATCGAGGCTCTTATCCTGATACTGGCCCATTCCGTAGATATGCTCGTCATCAAAAGCTTCAAATCTGGCTGCGAGAGAGTAATCATTGGTTCCCGGAATCGGCTTAAGTTCACGGCCTTCAACTCTTATCGGGACACTGTAGCGGTCTATTCTGTTACGATTGCGCCAATATTCCTCAGTGAGGAGTTCACCCTTATCGTTATAGAAGGAAATCCAGCCTTCAAAAGAAACTTTGGCGGTAATCTTACCGTTGGTTATGGATGCTTCCATGGACGACTGCGAGTGTTTCTTAATTTCTTCTTCGCTGTGCCACCATGGCTCGGTTGTATCAATCTCATGGATATCTATATGACTGTCGGTGCAGGCAGGCTCCACTGTAAGAGCCCAGTTATGTTCATCCATCTTATTTTCCCTGGTCATGCGGACTCTGAGAGAATCCGCGCCCCATGGCGTGATCATTACAACTGCAGAACCGTATTCTATAAGCAGTGAGTTGTCTTTTTGTGAAAATCTCATAAAAACCTCCATTAAAAACATAATAAATATATGATTTCATTGTACAAAAGTGTCAATATGCTTTCAAGCAAAAAAATTTGATGTTTTTTACAGAAAACTATTGACATTCTGAAAAAGTGTGTTATAGTGTTTATAGAACAGATAAAACAGATAGGAGGGATTTTTATGAATATACAGAAATTTACACAGAAATCGGTGGAAGCACTGCAGGATTGTGAGAAGTTAGCATATGAATACGGTAATCAGGAAATAGATCAGGAACATCTCTTAAGATCACTTGTGGATCTTGATGACAGCCTGATTGCCAGTCTCCTTGAGAATATGGGCGTGGATCTTGCCGTATTCCGTTCGGAGGTAGATGCAGCACTTAATCGTAAGACCAAGGTGTCGGGTGATGTGGAACTCCATATCAGCCAGGCTCTTAATAAGGTATTGCTTTGTGCCGAGGATGAGGCTAAGAGCATGGGAGATCAGTATGTTTCTGTAGAACATATTTTTCTTACTCTTATCAAATATCCTAATAAAGAGACGGCACAGATATTCCGTACGTTCGGAATTAACAGGGATTCTTTCCTGAAGGCACTTATGGCAGTCAGAGGTACGAAGCAGGTTACCAGTGATAACCCTGAGGCTACATATGATACACTTAAGAAATACGGTGTGGATCTTGTGGAGCGTGCAAGGGAGCAGAAGCTCGACCCGGTAATCGGCAGGGACAGCGAGATACGTAATGTAATCCGTATCCTTTCAAGGAAGACCAAGAATAATCCGGTTCTTATCGGTGAACCTGGTGTAGGTAAGACCGCAGTTGCGGAAGGACTTGCACAGCGTATCGTTCACGGAGATGTTCCGGAAGGACTTAAGGATAAGACCATATTTTCACTTGATATGGGTGCAATGCTTGCCGGTGCGAAGTACCGTGGTGAGTTCGAGGAACGTCTTAAGGCAGTTCTCGACGAAGTACGCAAGAGCGAAGGTAAGATCATTCTTTTCATAGATGAGCTGCATACGATTGTAGGCGCAGGTAAGACTGACGGCTCAATGGATGCCGGCAATATGCTTAAGCCTATGCTTGCGAGAGGTGAGCTTCACTGCATCGGTGCCACGACACTTGATGAATACCGTAAATATATCGAGAAGGATGCAGCCCTTGAGAGGCGTTTCCAGCCGGTAATGGTGGATGAGCCGTCGGTTGAGGATACCATTTCAATACTTCGTGGACTGAAAGAGAGATATGAGGTTTTCCACGGCGTCAAGATTGCGGATAACGCACTTGTAGCTGCAGCTGAACTTTCACACAGATATATTTCCGACAGATTCCTGCCGGACAAGGCCATTGACCTTGTGGATGAAGCCTGTGCGCTTATTAAGACAGAGCTTGATTCCATGCCTGCAGAATTTGATGAATTATCACGTAAGGTCATGCAGCTTGAAATCGAGGAAGCCGCTCTTAAGAAAGAGACCGATGAAGTCAGTAAGAAGCGTCTTGCCGAACTGCAGGAGGAGCTTGCAGGACTCAGGGATGAGTTTAACGCCGGTAAGGCCAGATGGGATAACGAGAAGGCTTCGGTTGACCGTTTAAGCCGTCTTCGTGAGGAGATAGAAGATGTCAATAAGCAGATACAGTTAGCTAAGCGTGAATATAATCTTGAGAAAGCTGCAGAACTCCAGTACGGTAAGCTGCCGGCTCTTGAGAAGGAACTTGCCGAAGAAGAGAAGAAGGTTAATGAGAAAGACCTTTCGCTTGTGCATGAGTGTGTAACAGACGAAGAGATAGCCAAGATCGTATCCAGATGGACCGGTATTCCGGTTGCCAAGCTCAACGAAAGCGAGCGTAATAAGACTCTTAATCTTGCGGATGAGCTTCACCGTCGCGTTATCGGACAGGATGAAGGCGTTACGAAGGTAACGGAAGCCATCATGCGTTCGCGTGCAGGTATCAAGGATCCGAAGAGACCTATAGGTTCGTTCCTTTTCCTTGGTCCTACAGGTGTTGGTAAGACAGAACTTGCCAAGACACTTGCACAGAGTCTTTTTGATGACGAGAACAATATTGTCCGTATCGATATGAGTGAATATATGGAGAAATACTCCGTATCCAGACTTATAGGAGCGCCTCCTGGATATGTAGGATATGAAGAAGGCGGACAGCTTTCCGAAGCGGTAAGGCGTAAACCATATTCCGTAGTTCTTTTCGATGAAATCGAGAAGGCACATCCGGATGTGTTCAACGTACTTCTTCAGGTTCTTGATGATGGACGTATCACTGACTCACAGGGCAGGACGGTTGACTTCAAGAATACGATAATTATTCTTACATCCAACATCGGTTCGCAATATCTTCTTGACGGTATACAGCCTGACGGAAGCATCAGTCCTGAGGCGGAGGCATCTGTTATGAATGATCTCAGAAATCATTTCAGACCTGAATTTCTTAACAGGCTTGATGAGATTATCATGTTTAAGCCGCTGTCCAAGGATAATATCGGTGCAATCGTAGGACTTATGATTGATGAGCTCAATAAGAGACTTGAAGACCGTGAACTCAAGGTTGAACTTACCGATGCTGCAGTTGCCAATGTTTCTGAGAACGGTTATGATCCGGTATACGGTGCAAGACCGCTTAAGCGTTACCTCCAGAAGACTGTCGAGACACTCAGTGCCAAACTGATTCTCGAAGCTAAAGTAGGACCGGGAGATGTTATACTTATCGATGTTGACAGCGATGGCAGACTAATTGCCCGTAAGAAGTAAAATTTGCTTGATATTTATTTAAATAGATGTATAATTAGAAATTGTAATACAAGATGGGGTGCTTGCAGAAAGCGGGCTGAGATCAGACCCATAAGCTGATTTGGATAATGCCAACGTAGTGTGATTGTATACAATGACTATGTAATTTGTGTGCAGAGACTCAGTTGGGTCTCTGCATTTTTTGTGGAGATTTATTATGAACATCAGCAGAGAACAACTTATCTTATATGCAGTGACCGACAGGTCCTGGCTTAACGGCCGGACATTATACGAACAGGTGGAGGAAGCACTTGAGGGCGGAACCACACTTGTACAGCTTCGCGAGAAAAATATGCCTGATAAGGATTTTATAAATGAAGCGGTTCCGATAATGGAACTGTGTCACAGATATAATGTACCACTTATAATAAATGATAGGGTTAATGTCGCAGCCGAAATACATGCAGACGGAGTCCATATCGGTC
>ENA-OZHF01000454-OZHF01000454.1-human-gut-metagenome-genome-assembly--contig:-NODE-454-length-13495-cov-8.760789_pt1 | contig 13495 bp, 8 predicted proteins | sample MGYA00244042_ERZ653678 | MGnify/ENA primary metagenome ERZ653678 (study PRJEB26926, sample SAMN06165340) | human gut metagenome | biome: ENVO:00009003; feature: ENVO:2100002; material: ENVO:00002003... | reverse complement strand
ACAAGGTACTTTACATAATACTTGGTATTTTCTTACCAATCGTACTTGTATGTCTTGTGCAGAATGAAATCAACAAGCTTACACCAGCTGCTTAATTCATTCAACATCATATTGAAAGATAAAGGCTTCCGGCACATACCGGGAGCCCTTTTGGTAATATCATGAAAAAAAGATTACTTAATCTGATTAAAATATATCTTTCCGTGTCTGCAATTATGATTGCATATGCCATATTCTTTAACATTACAGGCATCGGTATTCCATGCGTATTCAGACTTATAACACACTTAAACTGTCCCGGATGCGGAATCAGCCGTTTCGCACTCAGTTGTCTCAAATTCAGATTTGCCGATGCTATAAGCTACAACTATTTTGCACCATTTATAATCATTTACATTGCATGGGTTGTCATATATACTTCCATAAATTATGTACGCACAGGCAGCAGTAGCCTTAATCCCAAACCTGCCTGGATAAATATCGTATTCCTTATTCTGGTCATTATCTGGGGCATTGTAAGGAATATTCTCAACATATAACGGACCACTTTTGGGCAAAACAAAGACACGCGACGGGGTGAGGCGGACACAAAAAAAGGTCCGGTGGACCTTTTTTCCGCTGAACCGACCGAGACCGACTTCAGGCGGGGGAGACCCGAACCCTTGCTTCGCATGGGTTCGAGAGGTGCTTCGCACCTCTCTTTGCACAAAAAAGTGGTCCGTTACGCAATGTACCATATTAGTGTACACTAAATAACGGACCACTTTTGGGCAAAACAAAAGCGCGAGACGGGGTGAGGCGGACACAAAAAAAGGTCCGGTGGACCTTTTTTCCGCCGAACCGACCGAGCCCGACTTCAGGCGGGGGAGACCCGAACCCTTGCTCCGCATGGGTTCGAGAGGTGCTCCGCACCTCTCTTTGCACAAAAATGTGGTCCGTTACGCAATGTACCACATTAATGTACACTAAATAACGGACCACTTTTGGGCAAACTAAAAGCGCGAGACGGGGATCGAACCCGCGACCTTCTCCTTGGCAAGGAGACGCTCCACCACTGAGCCACTCGCGCATATCGCGTTAATCACAACGCAATATGTACTATACATCATAGATGTGTTTTTGTCAATATGCTTTAACAAAATTTTTACACAAATTAAAATGCCGCGCACCATCACGGTGCGCGGCCAAAATTTATATTTTACTTAGCTGGACCATATGTAAATGTTACGGAGATTGTCTTAATCTGTGTATAATCTTCCGGAAGAATTACACCTGTAAGATTAGCTGATGCCGGATCTCCATCAGAAGTTCTTGCTGCATCAGGCATACTGGTAACCCATCCATTATAAAGGTTAAGCCTTGTAGTCTTCTTATCATCTGATGTTGTATACCATTTATCTTTGATGTCAACCTTCTCGCCATTGATAACAAGTTCCTGAATATCAATTATATATCCAGGGAAGAGTTTCTCACCATTGTAAATACCGATTGCTGCGAATACAAAGCTTGTAGCATACTTTCCTGCTGTCTCAGTGAAATCAAGAGATACAGTATATGTACCTTCCCCTGTTACAACAGCTTCCTCTGCCTTGATGCCGGCTGTACCTCCCGACGGATGATCATCACCTACTGCATAACTTACCTGATAGTCACTTGAGTTGAACATAATCCATGCCGTACCGTCTTCTATAACAACATCCTGCGCATCGGATTCTGCTTTCTGTGTTTTCTTAAGTGCTGCAGCCTTAAACTCTTCAACATCAGCGTCTTTCTGTTTATCAAAGCTGTGATTTGTAATAATCTTAGCCACATCATCGTATTTCATCTTACATGTGCTTCTGTCATATACAGTGCTGCAATCCCAAAGCATTGGCGCATATCCGTATGCATCACAGTTATTGAGGAAGTTCTCATAATAATTGCACATATCCTCGCCGCCTTCGCTCTTTAAGACGCCCCACTCACCAATGATTACACCGTATCCGGCATCCGTAAACTTGGTAAGAGATTTAAGTGTTGTGTTCATATTGGTGTAATCCGCTTTAACACCCCAGTCGGATACACTTCCGTCGATACAATAGTTGGACGGATCATAATAGTGAACTGATACGATAAGTTTGTCCTTAGCTGTATCAGTAGGCATCTTATATCTATCATCGCAAGTCTTTGCAACGTTAGTATCATATCCAGGTATAAGGAGGAATCTTGTTTCATTATATCCTCCTGCAGCTCTTATAACATCAACAAATGTCTGATTAATGGTATTGACTGTCTCATAACATTCGTCCTGTGTAAGAACACCTGTCTGCTTGCCTGCTGTATTCTTCCAGTTATCGTTAAGTCTGTCTCCGAGTTCCTCGTTAGCTCCCTCGAATACGACTCTTTCGTCATAATCCTTGAAGCTTTCCGCGATTCCCTTCCACATTTCTTTGTAAAGTGTCATTGCATTTTCACGAACTGATGTATCCTTGTCACCGAACATGCCCCACCACTGATTGTCCCAATGGTCATTAATGATAACCTTCATATCGGCATCAAGAGCATATCCTACAACTTCCTTGATTCTGTCCATGAATTCCTGCCTGATTGTATAATCGCCATCTTCATAGTTAATTGCACATGTCCATGCAATAGGAATACGGATTGAATCAAATCCTGCATCTTTCATTCCCTGTACCATTTCTTTGGTTGTAACCGGCTGATTCCAGTTAGTCTCATAAAGATTAATGGCTGATTTAGTGCCGAGTTTGGTACGGTCACCTGATTCAAATGTATTACCAAGGTTAATTCCGTTACCCATAAGTCTTGTAAACTCAATTGCAGTCATATCAGCATATTCGCTGTTCTTGCCCGACTGCGTCTCATTCTCCCCGGCTCCCTTTGCATCTGTACCCGTACCTGATTTCTTACCGCATCCGCAGATTGCCGTAATTACCATTGCCAGAACCAGAAGAAGGGCCGTGAAACGTAATTTTTTAGATACCATTTCTAAAACTCCTTTTCTTTTTTATAAGAAAATAATCAGTATTATTTTCCCTTACCACTTCTTCAATATAATATTTCGGGCAGATATTGTACATAGTAATTATTAGTGTGATATAGTGTAATTTTTGTATTTCAGCGTCCTGTGGTCTTCTTGTTCATCTTCTCTGTATACATAAGAGCATCCGACAGTTTAAGCTGTGAGTCAAAATCAAAATCTGCAGCACTATGCGTTACCACTCCGAGGCTGACCGAAATCTTATATGGCTTGTCCGATGTTCTGTTGACATAATCAAGATAGCCTCTGATATCAGCCCGCAGCTGGCCTGTTTTCTCACTTGCATCTGCCACACGCAGGCATACAACCATTTCATCGCCGCCGAAGCGTCCCAGAATCTTATCCCTTACAGGGATACTCTTAACGGCCTGTGCTACCACACTTATTGCAAAATCACCCTCCTGATGTCCATATGTATCATTAATATGCTTAAGTCCGTCCATATCGATTACCGCAACCATATATTCGGCATCTTCCATAAAAGGTTCAGACATCATCTTCTGCAATTCATTATAAAATGCATGTCTGTTATAAAGTCCCGTAAGATGATCGTATTTGTACATATTCTCCATGGCACGGGCTGTATACTGAAGATACCGCATATTCCGGTAACCGCTGAGTGTTGTGTTTATGAGTGTCACAAACTGCATAACCATACAATAATTCTTAGTATTCACTTCAAAGAAAAATCCCGTATATCCTATTGACATGCCCATATACGTAAGCGCAACAAATATAACCGGCCTGTCTTTCTGCATAATACTATCAAAATCAGCGAATATATCTTTCTTTTTTATCAGCGCCGGTAGTTCTCTTACCTTGGTTCCGTCAGCATATATCTCATACATATTTTCCCCGAACCCTCCCGGAAGCGCCTTGCCCGGCTCAAGCGAATCATCAAAACACTCTGTGCTGACAACGATACATGTATCCTCAAATTTAAAATTCTTAAGATACTTAACAAATTCCTGTCTGTTCTTACAGGTAATTGCCTCTGATGACATTTCATACATAAGATGTTCATTTTCCCTGTATAACCTGAAAATACTATTATGCATCTTAAGCAATTGTCCGGTATTCATTATTTTATTCTCATTATTGCATCCGCACGATCCTTCAAGCATCAGCATATACGGAATTTCAATTTCACCGCATATATCTTCTCCGGCAATAGCTCTCTCAGTGCATTCGACTATATGTGCCGATATTGTTCCCAGGTCACATCCGCATGTAGTGATTGAAGGCGTACAGCAAAGTGCCTCCTCCAGTCTGTCAAAACCGGTCACTATCACATCCTCCGGTATCCGGTATCCGTTACGCTGCAATACATTGCAGGCTGTGATAGCCATAACATCATTTATTGAAATAACAGCTCGCGGCAGTCTGTTATCCGTTATCAATCCCGAAATAACTCTCTCGGTAGGCACATCCCAGAAATCACCATATCCGATTCTGTCATCCGAAAGAACAACGCCATGTTCCGAAAGGACTTTACGGCATACCTCAATTCTGTCATCCGAATATCTGTTTCCCTCAGATCCCGCCAGCACAAATACATCGGTGATTCCATGCTCTTCAACTATATGCCTTACTACCTTCTCGAATCCCGATGTGTATTCAAAATTAATATTACAACAGCCTTTCCTGCTGGCACCTATACTGATTACCGGCACCCCGTTCTTATGCGCCTTATCACATATCGCCTGCGGAATTGTTTTGCCATAAAACGCTTCATCCCATATCACAACAGTATCAATAATATTGTAGTCCATAAGGTCAAAAATCTGCTGTTCCCCGGTCGAAGTCTTACTATCCCAATGCATATCCGAACATGTCTGGTAAATAAAAAGCCTGTAATCCGTTCCCCTGATGTGATTGTAAAGTTCGCTTATAAATTCGTAATGCCTGGTGTCGCTTATATGCGATATGCACAAAGCAATTACCTTATAATTCTCGTACATATACTCGCCTTTCTCTTAATGCATATAATTCTTATATATATTATAAGCCATTAACACCAATAATACAAGGATTTTAAAATCCCTCTTTTTTTCTCTTGCGCCGCAGTTCACTTCTCTTTTTACCGGCTTCCCACTCAGCCTGCTCACCTACAGACTCAGTCTTAAGGCCGGGAACTTCGCATGGCCGCCCGTCATCATCCACTGCTACCATGGTAAGGTATGCCCTGTTTACCGGATACCTCATTCCGTCAAGTTTCTCGACATAAGTGTCAACCCTGACTTCCATTGATGTTCTTCCGACATAAGTCAGCCTTGCCACCAGCACAACTATTTCATGCTGATTGACACCCCTTATAAAAGTAAGGTTGTCAACCGATGCCGTCACAACATAGTGTCCCGCATGCCTTACAGCCGCAAGACTTGCCGTTTCATCTATCCATTCCATTAATTTGCCGCCAAAAAGTCTTCCGGCACTGTTAAGATGCTGTGGTCTCACAGCATATACCTGTTCAATCATCGATTCTTTAACTGTTTTCTCCATTTTACCATCTCCTGCCAGGCTTTCTATCTTGACCATATCATTTCATTATCCCTGCCGGAATAATCAAAAAGTCCGTCATTTTTCTCTTCAAGTGCTTTTATTATATGATATGTATATTCATTATACGGAGTGGGAATGCCGAGTTCTCTTCCCATTCTCATAAGCACGCCCGAAAACATATCTATTTCGGTATGCCTGCCGGAATTGAGGTCCTGCAATGTCGAATAACATGTCGACGGCGCAACCGGGCTTCCATGTACAGACGAGGCGGCAGCTTTACTCATATCTATTCCTTTTGCCGCCGCTATAGCTTTCAATTCGCTGCGCAATCCATCACTTACCGCTCTCATATGTTCACTGTCATTATAACATCCGACACCGGCTCCCACAACAGCCTGCGGCAGATTATTGCATACATTAAGGCAGAATTTACTCCATATCTCTTCACGTATAAATTCCGTTGCACGGTAATGAATACCTGTGCCTTCAAATAATTTTTCTATTTCATGCACGCGGTCATTTCCATGTGTCTTATCAATTTCACCGAATATAATTCCTATCGTTGTGTCCGGGTCAAAAATATACCCTCTGTCTTCCTTATGTGACGCTACCCTTATCAAAGAATATATCATATGTTCTTCGCCGACCGCTCTGCCTATGATTTCCTCGCTGTCAACACCATTCATAAGACTCATTATCACTGTATTATCCGAGGTAACTTTTTTAATACTTTCAATCGCACCTTCCAATGCACCATATTTAAGTGCGACCACCAGCAAATCAATATCTCCCGCTTCATCCGGGCTCCACACCTGCGGTCTGTATTCCGTTCCGTTAATCACGCATCCGTTTTTCACAAGTCTTGCAGCTCTTTCACCGTCGGCAATAATTCCAAGTTCTATTCCTTCTTTGCCCGAAAGTCCCCATATAACATATGAGCCTACCGCGCCGGCCCCAAGTATTGCAACTTTACGCAACATAATAATACCTCCTGATATCATTACTATACATCCAATGCAAAAAAATTGTCAACCGCATAAGGAAAGGTCCGTTACGCAATGTACCACCTTCTTGTACACTAAATAACGGACCACTTTTGGGCAAACTAAAAGCGCGAGACGGGGATCGAACCCGCGACCTTCTCCTTGGCAAGGAGACGCTCCACCACTGAGCCACTCGCGCATATAAAGTATTATGTATTTGTATTGACCTGTGACAGTCACAAGTGATAATATACAATAGGACAATTGATTTGTCAAGACTATTTTATTATTTTTTCGAGGTTGTAATGTCAGATACTTATAAAGAATGTCTTATGAAATATTGCGGTAAAGAGCCGCTGCCACATTGTTGTACCGTTCTTGAGTGTGAAATCGAAAGCATGGAGCCGGACAAAGACGGGGGGATTGAAAGTACTTACTTTTTTTCAATTGACGATACGGAAATCGGTTCGATATCGATATATGAAGAGAAGCGGACAGTGAATATATTCGGTGTATATATAGAACCTGAATACAGAGGTAACGGATACGCGCGCGAAATGATGTACAGTGTACTTGAAGACATAATTCCCGGCGGGAGGCAGATACTTCTCCAGGTTGCGGATAATAATAAACCCGCATTCGGCCTGTATACCGGATGCGGGTTCAAAGTTATTGATTTTGTTGAAATGAACACTACTCAAGATTAGTGTAACCCATAAGGTATTTATCAACCTCTTTGGCCACGTCACGGCCCTGTCTTATCGCACGTACCACAAGCGACTGTCCGATGTGCATGTCGCCTGCCGCAAAAACCTTAGGGGCACTTGTTGCAAAAGCATCAGGAGCGGTTTTGACGTTGGTACGGGCATCCACTTCCACGCCAAATGCGTCTGTTACATATTTCTGGCTTCCGAGAAATCCTGCCGCGATAAGAACCATCTCGCAAGGAAGCTCAAACTCACTTCCGGCAACCTCTGCCATCATAAAACGTCCGGTTTTCTCATCTTTCTTAGATTCCAGCTTGACACATACCAGTTTCTTGAGATTGCCGTTTTTGTCCTTAACAAATTCCTTAACCGTCGTCTGATAAATTCTCGGGTCGTGTCCAAATACTGCAATGGCCTCCTCCTGACCATAATCAGTCTTGCAGACCTTCGGCCACTGCGGCCATGGGTTATTCGCAGCACGCTCATCCGGAGCCTTAGGCATCATCTCAAGCTGTGTGATTGATTTACAGCCGAGACGGATTGATGTGCCGACACAATCGTTGCCTGTATCTCCACCACCGATAACAACGACATTTTTATCCTTAGGGTCGATGTATTTCTTGTCCTTAAAATCAGAATCAAGAAGGCTCTTGGTTACTGATTTAAGATAATCGACCGCAAAATAGATACCGTTGGCATCGCGGCCTTCCGCCTTGATATCACGGGGATTAGCGGCACCGCAGGCAAGCACAATGGCATCATAATCCTTAATGAGTGTCTGTGCTTTGACATTTTTGCCGACATCAGCATTGGTAATAAATTCAACGCCCTCTGCTTTAAGATGCTCAACACGGCGGTCAACAACCCATTTTTCGAGTTTCATATTCGGGATGCCGTACATAAGGAGGCCTCCGACACGGTCTGCTCTCTCATATACAGTAACACTGTGTCCGCGCATATTAAGAAGATCCGCTGCTGCAAGTCCGGAAGGTCCCGAACCTATGACAGCGACTTTTTTGCCTGTACGGACTGCCGGAATTTCCGGTTCGACATAACCGTGTTCAAAAGCATATTCTATAATTGTTTTCTCATTTTCTTTCGTACTTACGGCATCACCGTTAAGTCCGCATGTACAAGCCTTCTCACAAAGTGCCGGGCAGACCCTTGACGTAAATTCAGGGAAATTGCTTGTCTTGGCAAGTCTGTGATATGCCCTTTTATAATTACCGATGTAAAGAAGTTCATTCCACTCCGGAATCAGGTTGTTAAGCGGACATCCGCTTATCATACCCTTAAGCATCTTGCCCGACTGGCAGAACGGCACACCGCAATCCATACATCTGGCGGCCTGTTCACACTGTTTTTCGAGAGGAAGTGCCTTGTGAAACTCATTAAAATTCTTAATTCTCTGAGTTGGCGTAACTGCCTCGCTGTCAACTCTTTCATAATCCATAAATCCTGTTGGTTTTCCCATATCTGTCTTCCTCCTTTCCTATTTCTTAAGCGCGTAGAACGCTTCTATCTGTGCCTGTTCACTTGAAAGTCCTTTTTCTTCCATCTGGACTATCTGATTAAGCATCTTCTTATAATCATGTGGCATTATTTTCTTAAATTTAGGAAGATATTCACTGAAGTTATCAAGAATATGCTTGCCTTTTTCGGAATTGGTATATGCCACATGTTTCTGTATCATCTGTTTAAGTTCAAGGACATCATATTTATCCGTAACTTCTTCGGAACTTATAAGTTCTTTGTTAAGGTTAAGGTATAATTTATTATCCTCATCCAGAATATAAGCGATACCGCCGCTCATACCGGCTGCAAAGTTCTTTCCGGTCTTACCGAGAACTACCACGCGGCCGCCGGTCATATATTCACATCCATGCTCGCCGACGCCCTCGACTACCGCTGTGGCGCCTGAGTTACGGACGCAGAAACGTTCGCCGGCAACACCGTTAATGTACGCCTCACCGCTTGTAGCACCGTAAAGAGCAACATTACCGATAATTATATTTTCATCATATTTGAAATCCGAACTCTTAGGCGGGTATACGATAAGCTTGCCGCCCGAAAGGCCCTTACCGAAGTAATCGTTGGAATCTCCGACAAGTTCTATTGTAAGTCCCTTAGGGATAAAAGCACCGAAGCTCTGTCCACCGTTGCCGTTACATCTTATTGTATAAGTATCCTCATCAAGCCCGTCAGTATAAAGTCTTGTTATTTCAGAACCGAACATTGTACCGAAAGCACGGCTGTTTACATTGGTTACATCAAGTTCGATGCTCTTCTTCTGCTTTTTCTTAAGAGAAGGCATAAGTTCTTTAATAAGAACGGTTTCGTCGAGCGTCTTGTCGAGTTTAAAATCATACACATGCTTGTTGTAATATTCCATCTTTTCTGTTCCGGCATACGGATTATCAAGGATGGCTGACAAATCTATTTTACCGTGGCGTTTGGCACTTCCGTCTTTTTTCTGGAAAAGCATATCTGTTCTTCCGCACATCTCATCAAGTGTTCTGAATCCGAGTTTTGCCATATATTCACGAAGTTCTTCTGCGACAAACCTCATAAAATTGATTACATACTCAGGTTTACCTGCAAATCTCTTTCTGAGTTCAGGATTCTGTGTTGCGACGCCGACCGGGCATGTATCAAGATTACATACACGCATCATAACACATCCGAGTGTTACAAGCGGTGCCGTTGCAAATCCGAATTCTTCTGCTCCGAGGAGACATGCTATAGCGACATCACGGCCATTCATAAGCTTGCCATCTGTCTCAACAATCACCTTGTTACGAAGATTATTCATAATAAGAGTCCTGTGCGTCTCAGCAAGTCCAAGTTCCCACGGAAGTCCGGCATTGTGAATCGAACTTCCCGGTGCCGCACCTGTTCCTCCGTCATAACCGGATATAAGGATTACCTGTGCACCGGCTTTGGCAACACCTGCCGCTACCGTTCCGACTCCGGCCTCCGATACCAGCTTGACAGAAATTCTCGCCTGATTGTTGGCATTTTTCAGATCATATATAAGCTGCGCCAGATCTTCGATCGAATATATGTCGTGATGAGGCGGCGGCGAGATAAGACTTACACCCGGAGTTGAAAGCCTTGTCTTGGCAATCCATGGGTATACTTTGCCGCCCGGAAGGTGTCCGCCCTCTCCCGGCTTAGCACCCTGTGCCATTTTAATCTGGATTTCGTTGGCACTTACAAGGTATCTTGATGTAACGCCGAAACGTCCTGATGCAACCTGCTTGATTGCGGAACACTTGTTAAGTCCATCAGGGCCGACGGTAAGTCTCTCAATGCTCTCTCCGCCCTCACCGCTGTTAGATCTTCCGTGAAGTGTGTTCATCGCGATTGCGAGAGTTTCGTGTGCTTCCTGCGAAATCGAACCGTATGACATGGCACCGGTCTTAAATCTCTTTACTATAGAGTCAACGCTCTCAACTTCTTCAATCGGAACGCCTTTCTCCGGAAATTTGAAATCCATGCAGCCTCTTAATGTGACAGGATCCATCTCTTCATTAATAAGATGTGAATATTCCTTAAATGTCTCATAGTCGCCGTTGCGGGCTGCAAGCTGGAGAAGATGTATTGTCTGTGGATTGTATAGATGTTCTTCCTTTCCGCTTCTTAATTTATGGCTTCCCACGCTGTCGAATGTCTCGTCTGCCGTAAGTCCGAGCGGATCAAATGCACGGCTGTGTCTCACATTGACATCTTCCTCGATATCCTTAAGTGTGATGCCTCCGATTCTGCTGACCGTTCCGGTAAAATATTTATCAATAACTTCCGGAGCAATACCTATTGCCTCAAAAATCTTAGAGCCTTCATATGACTGTATTGTGGATATACCCATTTTGGATGCAATCTTGACGATTCCCGTAAGTATCGCCTTATTGTAATCCTCAACAGCTGCATAATAATCCTTGTCAAGAATACCTATATTAATAAGTTCTTTGATAGTATCCTGTGCAAGATACGGGTTAATTGCACATGCACCATATCCGAGAAGTGTTGCAAAATGATGTACCGTTCTCGGCTCACCGCTTTCAAGAATAAGGGCAACGCTGGTCTTTTTCTTGGTAACGACAAGATGCTGGTTCATTGCTGCCACTGCAAGGAGCGAAGGAATTGCAACTCTGTTGTCATCAACTCCTCGGTCAGTGAGAATAATGATGTTGGCTCCGTCTCCGTGCGCCCTGTCGGCTTCCACAAACATTCTGTCAATAGCTTTCTCAAGAGATGTATTCTTATAATATGTAATAGGGATTTCAGCGACTTTGAAACCTTCCTTATCCATATTTTTAATTTTTAATAAATCCATGTTGGTAAGTATCGGATTGTCAACCCTGAGTACATGACAGTTCTCTGCCTTCTCCTCAAGGATATTTCCATCTTTACCTATATATACGGATGTTGCGGTGACTATTTTCTCACGAAGCGCATCAATAGGCGGGTTAGTAACCTGGGCAAAAAGCTGTTTAAAATACTCAAACAAAGACGGTCTCTGTTTGGAAATCGGTGCTAACGGCGTGTCAACACCCATTGCCGCAATCGGCTCCGAACCATTCTTGGCCATATTAAGTATTGCTGAGTAAAAATCCTCATATGTGTATCCGAATGCCTTCTGAAGTCTTGCGCGCTCCGTCTTATCATATTCGATAGCTTTTTTATTAGGAATCTTAAGGTCACGCAGCATTACAAGATTGTTATCGAGCCATTCGCCGTAAGGTTTTCTTGTAGCATATCTGTTCTTAAGCTCTTCATCATCGATGACCCTTCCCTCAACAGTATCTACAAGAAGCATCTTGCCCGGATGAAGTCTCTCTTTAATCCTGATGTTGGATGGATCAATGTCAAGAACACCTACCTCCGATGAAAGGACAAGGTAATCATCATTGGTAATATAATAACGTGAAGGTCTGAGTCCGTTACGGTCAAGTACGGCGCCCATAACATCACCGTCCGAGAAAAGAATTGATGCAGGTCCGTCCCACGGCTCCATCATGGTCGCATAGTACTGATAGAAATCCCTCTTCTCAAGGCTTATAAGCTTATTATTCATCCAAGGCTCAGGAATCGTGATCATAACCGCAAGCGGCAGATCCATTCCGCTCATTACAAGAAATTCAAGTGTGTTATCAAGCATTGCCGAATCTGAACCCTCGGTATTGACTACCGGGATAACCTTATGCATACTGCCTTCAAAATACTTGCTCTTCATATTTTCCTCGCGGGCAAGCATCTTATCGGCATTGCCTTTGATTGTATTAATTTCACCGTTGTGTACGATAAATCTGTTAGGATGAGCTCTTCTCCAGCTTGGATTGGTATTCGTGCTGAATCTTGAATGTACCGTCGCAATCGCCGATTCATAATCCTTGCTGCAAAGATCCGGGAAGAAAGTTCTGAGCTGGTTGACTAAGAACATTCCCTTATATACTATTGTTCTGCTTGAAAGAGATACGACATAAGTATCGTCATTACTCTGTTCAAAAACCTTTCTCACTATATAAAGCTTTCTGTCGAAAGGAAGTCCTTTCTCGCAGTCCTCAGGTTTCTTAATAAAACACTGTACGATAGAAGGCATAACTTCAATCGCCTTGCTGCCGAGCACCTCAGGTCTTATCGGAACCTCTCTCCAGCCGAGAAATTCAAGATTTTCCTTCTCCACGATGTTTTCAAACATCTTCATGGCCTGTTTTCTTTTTAACTCGTCCTGTGGAAAAAAGAACATCCCGACGCCGTATTCACGTTCGCCGCCGATATCTATTCCAAGCTGCTTGCATGCCTTGGAGAAAAATTTATGGGATACCTGAAGCATAATGCCGACACCGTCACCGGTCTTGCCTTCGGCATCCTTTCCTGCACGGTGTTCAAGATTCTCCACAATGCTGAGTGCGTTCTCAACCGTCTTGTGAGTCTTGATTCCCTTGATATTAACGATTGCACCGATACCACAGTTATCATGTTCAAACTGTGGATTATACAATCCGTCGTTGTGTGTGTTATCGTAAATCATTCTTCCCTGTCCTTTCCAAAAATTGATTATCTGTAATATACTACCGTTTTTTCCGGTTGTAAACAGGATTTTTTTGTAAATTGTCTGATTATTTGTCTTTTTGCATTATTATATTTATTTATCTGACTATTCTATGAATTGTTTGGTTATTTTTTCATTAAAATTCGTTTCCCACCATCACGTTATGCTTATTTTTCTTAACATAATAATGTCATTCTGTTTCAAAACC
>ENA-OZHF01000412-OZHF01000412.1-human-gut-metagenome-genome-assembly--contig:-NODE-412-length-13993-cov-3.625771_pt1 | contig 13993 bp, 10 predicted proteins | sample MGYA00244042_ERZ653678 | MGnify/ENA primary metagenome ERZ653678 (study PRJEB26926, sample SAMN06165340) | human gut metagenome | biome: ENVO:00009003; feature: ENVO:2100002; material: ENVO:00002003... | reverse complement strand
CGTACAACTTCTTTCTGGTCAAGCAGTTCTGCGAGCAGCTGCCGGACTCCATTCTGGAAGCGGCGCGCATCGACGGCGCACGCGAGCTGCACATCTTCTGGAAGATTGCCATGCCGCTGCTCAAGCCCGCATGGACGACCTTGGCGGTGTTCTCCTTCGTCAGCAACTGGAATGACTACTTCTCGCCCCTCATCTTCATTCAGTCCAACGCGCTGAAGACGATGCCGCTGGCGCTGCAAACCATGTCGGGCGGCGCGGGCGTGGTGGCGCGCGCGGGCACGGTGGGCGCGGCGACGTTCCTGACCACGCTGCCGTCGATTCTCGTGTTCGCCATCATGCGCGGCAAGGTGATGGAAACCATGTCCTATTCGGGCATCAAGTCGTAAGGGAGGCAAACGATGATGAAACGATTCTGCGCATGTCTCCTGACGGCACTGCTGATGATGTCAAGCGCCTTTGCGGCGGTTGGGGTCGATGCCTTCGTCGCCGACAAGGACGAGAATTATATCCCGATTCCGGCGGCGTACGAGGTGTACACGACGTTCAAGAATCTTGATGACTACGGCTTCATGAATCACCCGGAGGATATTTTCATCGGCAAGGATAACCTGCTCTACGTCGCGGACACGGAGAACAACCGCGTGCTGGTGATGAACCGCGAAGGCGTGGTGCTGGAGGAAATCACCGAAGCGTGCGGCAAGAAGCTCTCCAAGCCGCGCGGCGTGTACGTTGGCGACGACCTGTCCATCTGGATTGCCGACACGGGCAATCTGCGCTTGGCGACGCTGAACGCCGACCGCACCGACCGCAAGGCGTATGGCAAGCCTGATTCGGCGCTGCTGGAAAACAGCTTCACCTTCGACGTGCAGAAGCTGTTCGTCGCCAACACGGGGTACATCTACGTCCTCAAGGGCGCGAACCTGATTGCCATCGACGAGGCGAACAACTTCCGCGGCTACCTCGGCGCGGACGACGTGGGCTTCTCGCTCTCGCGCACGCTCATCCGCATGTTCGGCTCAAAATCGCAGATTGAGCGCACGGTGAAGCAGGAGCCTGCGAGCTACTCCAACTTCTACATCGGCACGGACAACATGATTTACGGCATCCTGTCCAACAAGGAAACCGCGCAGATTCGCAAGCTGAACTCCGTCGGCAACAACACCTACGAGACGAAGAAATACGGCTTCACCTTGGAGGACAAGGAAGGAAAGCTGCTCCACCCGACGATGGCGGACATCACGGTGGAGGACAACGGCATCATCACCGTGGTTGACCGCATCACGGGGCTGATTTACCAGTACGACCAAGAAGGCAACCTGCTGTGCACCTTCGGCGGCATCGGCACGGTTGGCGGGCTGTTCCAGATTCCCGTGTCCATCGACCATGACAGCGAGGGCTTCCTGTATGTGCTGGACTACAACACGGGGTCTATCACCGTGTTCAAACCGACGCACTTCATCAAGCTCATCCATCAGGCGGTGACGCTGCACGGCGAAGGCCGCTATGCCGAGGCGCTGGACTACTGGCAGGAGGCGCTGGAAATCGACAGCAACTACGCGCTGGCGCATCAGGGCGTGGCGAAGGTGATGGGCAAGCAGGAGAACTGGGAGGACGCGCTGGCATCCTACTATCTGGCGGATGACAAGGTGGGCTACTCCGAGGCGTTCGCGGAATACCGGCACGAGACGTTCCGGCAGCACTTTGTGCCGATTGTGCTGGGCATTGCCGTGGGCGCGCTGCTGCTGGTGAAGCTGCTTGGCTTCCTCAAGAAGAAAGCCGACCAGTGGGCGGACGATGTGCAGATGGGAAGGGGGCTGTGAACCATGAAGAGCCTGAAGCTGTGCCTGATGACCCTCTACCACCCCATTGTTGTGACGGAGCACATCAAGCGCCACCGCGGCGAAAAGAAAAACTGGCTGCCGGTGATTGTCCTGCTCGTGCTGACGCTGGCGGTGCGCATCCTGTCCATCTACGGCACGCACTATCCGCTGGCATCGGTGTCTGTGCGCAAGGCGAACCTGCTGCTGGAGTGCGGCAAGCTGTTTGTGCCCGTGCTGACGTGACGTGGGTGCTGGCAAGCTACATGATGACCACGATTTTGGACGGCGAAACGCTGCTTTCCGAAACGCTGCTGTTTTCCGCCTACGCGCTCACACCCTACATCGTCTTTACACCGATATTGACGCTTTTATCCCGCATCATGGACGGCAGCCAAATAGGGCTGTTCGCGACGCTGGAGGTCGGCGTGCTGGCGTGGGTCGTGCTGCTGATGATACTCGCGCTCAAGGAAATGAACGGCTACTCCGTCGGCAAAACGGTGCTGATGATTTTCCTCTCCCTCTTCACGATGGTGATGATTTGGGCGATGGTGGTGCTGTTGTTCACCATTGCATCCCAGTTTGTGGGGATGATTCGCGAAATGTTCTACGAAGTGATTTACAGGATTGACTGAATCAGGAGGCAGAAAATGAAAAAACGGATGCTTGTATGCCTGCTGATGATGCTGCTGGCAGTATTCAGCGTCGCGGCGGCGGAAGAGACGCGCATCCCCGTGGCGGAAAACGACCGCTTGGCGCTCTCCCTCTCGGTGGATTTGTGCGGCTTTGAGGTGCTGGATAAGCAGACGGGGGTCACATGGTCATCCAGCATGAATGACCCGACGTTCACCGGCAAGCTGGCGGGGCTGAACCAGAAGAAAGCGAACTCGCTGCTGACAGTCAACGTTACGAACCTCGCCAAGGGCGCAGGCTCGATTACCAACGCCGTGCTGCTGAACGAATCGCAGCTGGGCGCAAGCTACGACCTTGTGGAGAACGGCGTCATCCTCCACTACGATTTGGCGACGACGGGCGTTGCGCTGGATGTGGAGGTGCTGCTGGAGGACGAAAGTGTGCTGGTGCGCGTGCCGTACGAGAGAATCAACTGCTATGCGGATTTCTCCATCGTTTCCATCGACATGATGCCGTACCTCTGCGCCGGTTCGGACAACGCGGACGGCTTCCTGTTCTACCCGGACGGATGCGGCGCAATCCTGAAATTCGACGACTACGCGCATTTCAAGGAGCTGTCGCAGTACTTCAGCATCTACGGAAACGTCGAAAAATCGCAGCAGATGCTGGATTTCTACGATCAGGAGCAGCCGACGGTCATGATGCCCGTCTACGGCATTTCCATCGGCGGAAACGCGATGCTGGCGGTGGTGGAGGAGGGCGCGGAGAGCACCCGAATTTCCGTCAGCCCGTCCACCAAGATTGTGGCGGTCAATACCGTGTGCGCGAACTTCCAGTACCGACGCGGATTTGATGACATGCGCGTGACGAGCCGCTCCATCAAGACCTACGACAAGAACGCGATGCCGGTGGATTACGCCGTGCGCCTGTTGTTCCTGCCGGAAGGGAAGGACACCTACTCGGATATGGCGGTCACCTACCGCGATTACCTGATGCAGCGCGGCCTGACCGCCGACGTGGGCGAGCAGACCATCGCGATTGACCTGTTCCTCTCCGCGCCGGAAAAAGGGCTGCTGTTTGACACCCAGCGCACCGTGACCACCTTGGCGCAGGTGGGCGAAATCATCGATATTTTCGCGGAAGCTGGCGTGAAGCAGGTCAAGTATGCCCTGAAGGGCTGGACGAAGGGCGGCTACGGGCACTGGCCGGACGCGCTGCCGGTGGAACGCAGTGTTGGCAAGAACAGCGACCTGACCGCGCTGGCGCAGAAAGCGGCGGAATTGGGGTCGACGCTCTCGCTGACGGCGAATTTCGTCGAGGCGGACACGGACACCCGCAGCTACTCCAAGCGCAACGACGTGGTGTACCTCTCCAACTACGCCATCCTGACCGACCCGGACGAGGAAACGTTCATCCTCAGCCCGGAGGTCATCCGCGAAAAGTACGAAGCCTTTGCCAAGGAAGCCGAAAAGCTGTCCGTCAGCGGGCTTCGGCTGGAGCGCGTGGGGCAGTACATCCCGTTCAACTACAACCGCGGGCATGTGTGGACGACCAAGCGGACGCTTGCCCTCTATCAGCTGACGCTGGCGGACGCAAGGGCGAGTCTGGGCGAGGTGAGCGTGCAGGGAGGGGCGATTTGGGCAGCGCCGTATGCGGATTTGCTGACCGAAGTGCCCTACAAGGACAGCGGCTTCCAGTTCACGACCGAGGCCGTGCCGTTCTACCAGCTGGTGATGCACGGCGTGCGCGCGTACACCGCCACACCCGGCAACCTCTCCAGCGACTTAGACCGCGAGATGCTCCGCTGGGTGGAAATGGGCTACATGCCGTATTTCGAGCTGACGTGGAGCAGCACCGAAGAGCTGATGTACACGGACTATCAGAGCCTGTTCACAGCGCAGTACAGCGCGTGGCTGGACAAGGTATCCGCAATTGCCGCGGATTTTGCGGATGGCGACCTGCACAACCTGCGCACCGCGCTGATGATGGAGCACACGAAGATTTCCAGCGACCTCATCCGCGTGCGGTACGACAACGGGATGCAGGTGTACGTCAATTACGCTGACCACGACCAGCAGGCGGACGGCTTGACCATCCCCGCAATGGGCTATCTGGTGACGAAGGAGGGAGCGCAGTGAATCACGGTGCAAAAGCAGGCGGGTGGCAGCGCGCCGGACGGGCGGCATTGACGCTGCTCATTCTCGCGGGTATCGTGTTTGTTGCCTATCACGACTGGGTGATGGCGGTGGCGGCGCTGCTGCTGATTGGCGTGTTCGTCTACACGGATTTGCCGCGCTGGATTTCGGAATCCGCCATCGGCAAGGCGCTTCAGCCGGTAGGGAAGGTGCTTGCACCCATCCGCCGGGGGATTCGGAAAGGCCTTCTGCCGATTGAAAACTTCCTGAAGCGCATCGGAAAAGCGCTGGGCAAGCCCTTCCGCAAGGCGGGCGGCAGAATGACGATGGAGCGCAAGCGTTCCTTCGAGGCGCTGATTTTCCTCGCGCCGTGGCTGGTGGGGTTCTGCCTGTTCTTCTTAGGGCCGATTACCACGTCCATCCGCCTGTCCTTCTCGGAAATTGTGAAGATGAAGGGCTTCCAAATGGGCTTTGTGGGGCTGGAGAACTACCGCCACATCTTCTTCTACGATTTGAACTTTGTGCCTATGTTCCTGCAAACGGTGTCGGACACGCTGCTGAATACGCCGATTTGCCTCGTGTTCTCGCTGGCGATTGCCATCCTGATTAACCGCCCGATGAAGGGACGCGGGTTCTTCCGCGCGGCGTTCTTCATTCCGGTGCTGCTCGGCGCGGGCTATGTCATGAAGCAGATGCTCGGCATGGGCGCGGACGGCACGACCATCACCACGGGTATCGTTGTGCCGCAGCTGATTGCCGATTTGCTGGGGCACAGCCTGACGGAGTTCCTGCAGGGGGTGCTCGACCGCATCACGGTGGTGCTGTGGAAGTCCGGCGTGCAGATTGTGCTGTTTCTGGCGGGCTTGCAGGGCATTTCCTCCTCGCTCTACGAGGCAGCGCGCGTTGACGGCGCGACGGAGTGGGAGATGTTCTGGAAAATCACCCTGCCGATGATTTCTCCGGTTATCCTGATGAACCTCGTCTACACCATCGTCGCCTTCTTCACCGATGCGACGAACCCGGTGATTGACTACATCTACAAGCAGTCGTTCACGAATCAGCAGTTCGGCTACGGCGCGGCAATGAGCTGGGTGTACTTCGCCTTTGCGCTGCTGCTGTGCGGCATCAGCATGGGCGTGATGGGCAAATTCGTGTTCGTATCCGGCGGGAAGGAGTGAGAATGATGGCGAAAAACAACCATGTGAGCCTGCGCCGGAGCAGCAGCCATTGGTCACGCCTCGTCCGCGGCGGCGTGATTCGCTTCGGCTTCTACTTCCTGCTCTGCGCGCTCAGCTTCGTGTTCCTGTACCCGTTCATCAAGATGATTACGCAGTCGCTGATGACGGATGACGACCTGATCAACATTACGGTCAAGTGGCTGCCTTCAAAACTCACGTGGAGCAACTACGCCGTGGCGTACCGCAAGCTGATGTTCAAGAGCTACGTCTGGAACAGCGCGCGGGTGGCGATTATCTGCACGCTGGGGCATGTGCTCTCCTGCGCGATGACGGGGTACGCCTTCGCGCGGTACAAATTCCGCTTCAAGGGTGCGCTCTTCGCGATGGTCATCCTGACGATGCTCGTGCCCGTGCAGACGGTCATCATCCCGCAGTACATGCAGTTCTCCAACTGGGGCTGGCTCAACAGCGAGTACTATCTGCCGCTGGTGGTACCGTCGTTCTTGGGCTTCGGGCTCAACGGCGCGTTCTTCATCTTCCTCTTCCGGCAGTTCTTCTCCGGGATGCCCTACGAGATGGAGGAAGCCGCCCGCGTGGACGGCTGCGGGCCAATCCGCACCTTCCTGCACATTATGCTGCCGATGAGCCAATCGTCACTGTTAGTATGCACGGTGCTCTCCATCGTCTGGCACTGGAACGACTACTTCGAGCCGGGGGTCTACTTCAACTCTGTCTGGCTGAAGATGCTGCCCAACAGCCTGCCGAACCTTTACGCGGAGCTGAACAAGGAGCAGCACACCATGATTCAGACCAACGACATTGAGGGCGTCATCTTCAACGAAGCGATGCTGATGGCGGCGACGTTCCTGTGCATCCTGCCGATTCTGATTCTCTACCTGATTCTTCAGAAGCGGTTCATGGAGGGCGTGGAACGCAGCGGCTTGACGGGCATCTAATACTATTTCCTGCATTCGCCTACGCCATCTGCTTGCGCCTTTTCCGCTCTGGCGTCCGGTCGTTCCATTTAGCGTAGCGCTGCTACGCTGCATTTCACTCCCGTTAGCCAGAACGAAAAATTCGCGGCGCATCTTGGCGCATTCTCATTTGGAAATAGTATAACCATCATCATCATGCATGAATATACCGATTCTGTTTCCTTATGCAAAAAGGCGACGGGTGTGTTTACTATACGCATTTTAACCTATTATAATAGGAAGAAAAATTTTGCGAAAGGGCTTTACAAACCGTCGGAGCTGGTGTATAATCATGCCATCGACGCAAGGCATGTGTTTTTCATCCAACTGGTTTCCCATTTCCATCGGTTTCAATGGCGCACGCCGTTGAGCATACAGTTATTCCAATAAAAAAGGAGGTTTCCCCATGAAGAAGTTCCTGTCTACCCTGCTCGCGCTGACGATGCTGCTGGCACTCACCGCTCCCGCGCTGGCGGAGAACCCCACCGTGACGTACTACGTCCGCGGCGGCACGGCACAGTACGAACCGTATCTCTACGAAACCCTCGTTGGTCTCCAGAAGATTCAGGAGATGGCGGGCGTTGACATTGACTGGACGGTCGTGTGCGGCAATGGCGACGAAATCAAGGCGCAGTATGTGGCGATGATGGCATCCGGCAACTACCCGGATATCATCCAGTGGCAGCACAACAACAGTCTGGGCTACGTCGGCGGCGTGGCGCAGATGTACGCCGACGGCATCATCATCGAGCTGAACGATGTCATCGACCAGTACATGCCCAACTACAAGAAGCTGCTGGAGGAAAATCCGCAGGTCGCCAAGACGCTGATGGATGACGAAGGCCGCTACCTGTACTTCACGCCCATCAACCCGCTGGTGACTGACCTCGAAAAGGCGTCCGTCACGTGGTGGGGCTTGATGATGCGCAAGGACTGGCTGGAGAACGTGGGCATGGAAGCGCCGACGACCATCGACGAGTGGTACGACGTGCTGACCGCGTTCAAGGAAGGCGACCCGAACGGCAACAGCGAACAGGATGAAATTCCCTTCGACGCCGGCTCTGGCGGACTGCTGCTGTTCATGCCCGCGTTCGGCATCACCAATGGCTGGTATGTGAACCCCGAAACCGGCAAGGTCGGCTACGGCCAGTACTCCGAAGAATACAAGGCATATCTGGAAACGATGGCGAAGTGGTACGCCGAGGGTCTGGTGCAGAACGTGTATGCGGACGAAAACGGCACGCTCGCCGATTCCGCTGACCCGAACCTGTACGCTGACCTCGCGGGCTCTTGGAAGGGCCTGGCGAACTACTGGGAGCAGCGCCTGCCGCAGGTGAAGGAAAAGAACCCCAATGCGGATTTCGTCGCCGTGCAGTGGCCGACGTGCGTGGATGGCAGCGGCGTGTCCTATGCGGACAACTACGGCATGAGCTACGGCGACCGCGTGTCCACCGTCATCTCCACCGACTGCAAGAACGTGGAAGCGGCTGCGCGCCTGATTGACGCCATGTACTCCGAGGAAGGCACCAACTGCACGACGTGGGGCACGGAAGATTCTGACCCCATCAACGCCAAGCAGGACTGGACGAACGGCCACGGCACCTACACCATCGACCCCGAAACCGGCAAGAAGGTGGAAACCGAATGGGCGAACACCATCTGCGAAAACTTCTACGATGGCGCGTTCCCCGTCAAGTTCCGCTATGCAATGTCCCACGTGAGCTTCCCCCGCTGGGGCGCGGCTGACTACACGATGGCGACCCGCGAAGAGCAGTATGTGGAAGCATCCTGCCTGTGGGCGCAGGCGTCCAACGCGCTGGAATATCCGGCGGCGATTACCCTGACCACCGACGCGCAGAAGGCGGTTGCGGAAATCGACAACATCAGCAACTACATCAACGAAATGACCTACAAGTTCATCACCGGCGCTGAACCGCTGACGAACTTCGACACCTACATGGACACCCTGCAGAAGATGGGCATCGAGAACCTGATTCAGCTGCATCAGGAAGCATACGACAGCTTCATGAGCCGCGGCAAATAAGCAATCTGACGGACTCAAGGGGGTCGCCGGGCGGCCGGCGATCCCCGCTTTTTATATAAAATCAGCAGAATTTTTCCACAAAGCGCTTTATATATATCTGTGTTCATGGTATGATAGACATAAACGTGAGTACACATATGTACAAGGGGAAAGGGGATAGCACCATGCGGAAATGGACTGCACTGCTCTGCCTGATTCTGGCGCTCTGCCTGCTCGGCGGCTGTGCGGCGAATCAGGAGAAGGCAAAAGTGCCGATTTCGTGGTATCTGCGGACGGATGATGTCGACCTCTACAATTCGCTCAAAGGCATTCAGGTGATTGAGGATGCCACAGGGGTGGATGTGACGTTCCAGTCGCCGCCAAACAACTCGGAGGATGCGTATAAGATGATGGTGATTTCGGGCAATCTGCCGGATGTCATCATGTGGAATCACGACGTGAGCATGGACAGGATGTACGCCGAAGGGCTGATTATCGACCTGACCGACCTGATTGCTCAGTACGCGCCCAACCTGACCCGCATCTACACCGAGCGCCCGGAATTGCGCAAGCAGGTGGAGACGGCGGACGGCAAGATGTACTACTTCCCATCCATCAACCCGATGCAGACGGTGGAGGAAATCTGCCGCAATTGCTACAACGGGCTGATTATCCGCGACGACTGGCTGAAGAAGCTGGGGCTGACTGCGCCGATGACCATCGACGAGTGGTACGAGGTGCTGACGGCGTTCAAGACGCAAGACCCCAACGGCAACGGCTTCCCGGACGAGATTCCCTTTGACGGCTGGGGACTGCCGTACTTCCTGCCCGCATTCGGCGTGATGAACACCTTCTGCATCAAGCGAGACGGCACGGTGGCGTACGGCCCGATGGAGCCGGAATACAAGGCGTATCTGGAAACGATGCACAAGTGGTACGAAGAGGGTCTGCTGGGCAGCAACTGCCTGATTCACTCCGACGCATGGAAAACGGAGAACATCGTCAACGACCTGACGGGCGCGTTCGTGGGGCTGGACAATGCGTGGCGGTACTATCTGCCGCTGCTTCAGGAGCGCGCGAATGCATCCGCGAGCTTTCAGGCGATGCCGTGGCTGAAGGCAGACGATGGCATCCGCTACACCGCGTGCGCCGAGGCGGCGGGCAACATGTCATCCACCGTGACCGTCATCACCTCCGCCTGCAAAGACCCCGTGGCGGCGGTGCGATTCATTGACTACATGTACTCCCCGGAGGGCAGCGATTTGCTGACGTGGGGGATTGAGGGCGAAACGTACCGCATCGTCGACGGCAAGAAGGAGCTGACCGAAATGGCGCTGACCGTGGACGAGGAAAACGGCTGGCTGACGCTGTACACCTACGCCATCGGGCACACCGCCTTCCCGAAGTATGACGGCGAGACGGTGGTGCTGGCGAGCTACCCCGAAGAGCAGCTTGTTGCCGAGCGGACATGGGCGGATGCGTCCACCGCGCTGATTTACCCACCCTACATCAATTTCAGCATGGAACAGCAAGCCTATTGCGACAGCCTGATGGACGAGATGGAGACCTACATCACCGAAATGAGCATCAAGTTCATCACCGGCGAAGAACCCCTGACCAATTTTGATGCCTACGTCGCCCAGCTGACCAAAATGGGCATCGACAACGTGCTTGCCATCTACCGCGACGCGTATGTGCGGTATATGGAGAAATAACGGCAGGCTTCGGAAAAACAAGCCAAAAGCAGCAATCGAGACCAAGCCGCATGGGAGGGGCGAAGGTTTCCAAAGGGCGAGCGCAAAGCCCTTTGGTCGCTCCCGCAGGAGCGAAACCCCTGCGCCACAAAGCAATACTATTATAGTAGAAGAAACATCAACAAAAACCGGAGGAAAACCAATGAACATTCTCGACTACGCTGCCAGCGTCCCCACCCCCGCCGACTGGACAGCTGCCTTCCAGCAAGCCATTGCGGACCTCCGCACCCGCGGTGGCGGCACGCTGATTGTCCCCGCGGGCGACTACCCCACGGGCGCAATCCGCCTGTACGATAACATGACGCTGCACATCGAGTCCGGCGCGGTGCTGCGCTTCCATCAGGACGCATCCGCTTTCCCGCTGATTGACCTGGAGTTCGAGGGCATCGCAGGACTGGCGCATCAGCCGTGCATCTACGCTGAACACGCCAAGAACGTGACCATCACCGGCTATGGCACGCTGGATGGACAGGGCAGCTACTGGTGGACGCGCCAGCGGGCAGGGCAGAATGCACATCCGCGACCCTACCTCGTGTGCTTCAACCACTGCGAGCATGTGACGCTGGAGAACGTGACGCTCACCAACTCCCCGGCGTGGACGGTGCATCCGCTCTATTGCCGAAATGTGGTCATTCGCGGGCTGAATATCAAAAATCCGGCGGATTCCCCCAACACCGACGGCATCGACCCCGACGGCTGTCAGGATGTGCGCATCCACGACTGCACGATTGACGTCGGCGACGATTGCATTGCCATCAAGTCCGGCACGGAGGATACGCCGAATCGGCAGGTGTGCGAGCGCATCATCATCAGCAACTGCCACTTCCTGCATGGGCACGGCGGCGTGGTGCTGGGCAGCGAAATGTCCGGCGGCATCCGCAACGTCGTGGTGTCCTCCTGCGTGTTCTACGAGACAGACCGCGGCATCCGCCTCAAAACCCGGCGCGGGCGCGGCGGCACGGTGGAGGGAATCCAGCTGAATAACCTCGTGATGGAAAAGGTGATGTGCCCCTTCGTGTTCAACATGTACTATTTCTGCGGCGCGAACGGCAAGATGAAGCATGTGTGGGACAAAGCGCCCTACCCGGTGACGGATGCCACCCCCTGCCTGCGCGACGTGGTGATTTCCGACGTACGCGCGCGCCAGTGCACCGCCTGTGCGGGCTTCTTCTACGGCTTGGCGGAAATGCCGGTGGAGGGGGTCAAGATGCAGAACGTGGTGGTGGAGATGGTGGACGGCGCGCCCGGCCGCCCCGCCATGATGGACGGCTGCCCCGAAATGCAGCGCGCGGGCTTCTACCTGCGCAATGCGGCGGATGTGGATTTGCGCGGCGTGGCGGTGCGCGGCGTGCAGGGCGACTGGCTGGATGCGGATGACAGCGTGCAGATTACCGCGTCCGCAGACACGAACTCTTTGCAGCAATAAAAATCAACTATGAGCGTGTGGACTGCGAAGGGGTCAAGAGGGCGATCGCAGTCGTTCGTCTGTTTTCATGCTCCCTCGTCGCTCCCGCAGGAGCGAAATCCCCCTGCGAGAATAAAAATCAATCTGTTCATATCAGAAATACCTGATGCGAGGAACAAGATTATGAAGCAATACACCCTCCATTACGATGCCCCTGCCAAGGACTGGAACATTGCCCTGCCGCTGGGCAACGGCCGCATGGGTGCAATGGTTTTTGGCGGCACGGTGCTGGAGCGAATCAGCCTGAACGAGGATTCCTGCTGGTACGGCGGCTTCCGCGACCGCGTGAATCCCGATGCGAAAAAGTACCTGCCCGTGGTGCGCCAGCTGCTCAAGGAGGACAGAATCGCCGAAGCGCAGCAGCTTGCCGAGGAAGCGCTGACCGCCACGCCCGACGGCGAGCGCCACTACGAGGTGCTCTGCGACCTGATTCTCCAGCAGCTGGACGGCGAAACGCCCGAAGGACTGCACGGAATGCGCAATCTGCGCGGGCAGGACATGTCGCGCCACGAGCGCCCCGTCAGCGATTATCGGCGGGCGCTGGATATTACGGACGGCGTGCATCAGGTGTCGTATGTCCGCAAGGAGAAGCAAATCCGCCGCGAGTGCTTCCTGTCTGTGCCGCATCAGGTGTTTGCGATGCACCACGAGGGCTTCTCCAGCCGCGTTCTGCTCCGGCGCGGCGCGTATGTCAACCGCATCGACAAGGTGGATGAGCATACCATCCTGCTGAGCGGGCAGGCGGGCGACGGGGGCGTACAATATATGGCAATGTGCCGCGCGGTGGGCGAGGGCGTGCACGTCATCGGCAATACGCTGCACATCGGCGAAACGGCGGATATCTACCTTGCGTCGGCGACCTCCTACCGCTTTGCGGATTTGCGCGCGGCGTGCCTGTCCCGGCTGGAGACGGCGGCGGCGGATGGCTACGCGGCGGTGAAGGCAGCGCATGTAGCGGAGCACCGGGCAGTGATGGCGCGGTGCACGCTCGCCCTGCACGGGGAGGATGCGCTGGACAATCTGCCGACCGACCAGCGCCTTGCCCGCTATGCGCAAGGCAATGCAGATAACGGCCTGGAGGAATTGTATTTTGCCTTCGGCCGCTATCTGCTCGCGGGATGCTCGCGTCCCGGCACGCTGCCGGCGAATCTGCAGGGCATTTGGAACGACGATTTCCACCCGGCGTGGGACGGCAAGTACACCATCAACATCAACACGGAAATGAACTACTGGTGCGCGGAGGTGTGCAACCTGTCCGAGATGCACCTGCCGCTTTTCGACCACTTGCGCCGGATGCAGCCGCACGGGGCGCAGGTGGCGCTGGGCATGTACGGCGCGAACGGCTGGGTGGCGCACCACAACACCGACCTGTGGGGCGACTGTGCGCCGCAGGACACCTACTGCCCCGCGACATACTGGCCGATGGGCGCGGCGTGGCTGTGCCTGCACATCGCGGAGCACTACCGCTACACGCTGGATGCGGATTTCCTGCGCGCGAACTACGACCTGATGACCGGCGCGGCGGATTTCTTCCTCGACACCGCGATTCTGCGGGAGGATGGCATGTATACCGTCAGTCCGTCGTCCTCGCCGGAGAACGTGTATATCACCCCGTCGGGCGAAAGCGGGACGCTGACCGACGCGGCGGCGATGGACGGGCAGATTCTCCACGCACTGATGTCCGCCATTGAGGAATGCGGCGCGGTGCTGGGGGCGAATACGGCGCGCTACACCGTCTTCAAGCAGAAACTTGACCCCGTGCAGGTGGAAGGCGGCCGCATCAAGGAGTGGCTGCGGGACTGCGAGGACGCCTGTCCGGGGCATCGGCACATCAGCCACCTGTTCGCGCTGTATCCCGGTCGGCAGATTACGCCGGATACGCCGGAATGGTTCGCGGCTGCCCGCGCGACGCTGGAAAAGCGGCTGTCCTGCGGCGGCGGTCACACCGGGTGGAGTCGCGCGTGGATTCTGTGCCTGTGGGCGCGCTTGCTCGACGGCGCGAAGGCGGGGGAGA
>ENA-OZHF01000361-OZHF01000361.1-human-gut-metagenome-genome-assembly--contig:-NODE-361-length-14711-cov-4.556018_pt1 | contig 14711 bp, 19 predicted proteins | sample MGYA00244042_ERZ653678 | MGnify/ENA primary metagenome ERZ653678 (study PRJEB26926, sample SAMN06165340) | human gut metagenome | biome: ENVO:00009003; feature: ENVO:2100002; material: ENVO:00002003... | reverse complement strand
GAGATACTGATCGGTCTCGTGGGCTCGGAGATGTGTATAAGAGACAGCTGTTGCACCGTACCACGATGGTCGCAATAGTAGAAGGTCTTGTTCTCCTCCCGCACAAAGCCCTCTTCAGCCGGGAAAATCTCAAAAGGATGCGAAGATCGATAGATTTCCCGCAAGGATCGCGAAATGACATCAAAGACGAAAAGCCGTCTGTCTGCACTCTGCACAAGCAGGAAATTCAGGCAACGGATGATCCTCTTCACCGTAAAAGGCATTTCGACAATCTTGATACAGTCATCACCTTCAGAGGGTTGGTCGCTCTCGATCAGGCCCGGCATCTCCGTAAGTTCGCAGTTACTCATATCTTCAACTGCCGATAATTCAATGGAATTTACCGAATAGGCTGCCTTCAGATATTTGTCATCGCATAATACGGTATTCATATCAATATGTGCCGAGGTAAAGACATCACCGGCGAGTCGCTTGCTCGGCAGTTGTTTGTAGCGTAACGCGCCCTGAACAATATGGCCGACAAGCGTATCGTAGTCGTTCCGACCCTTCGTATGCCATAAGCGTGTAGGGTTACCGTCAGCATCAATAAAATAGAGCGCATAAAGCAAATGATCATTCGGCACATCCGGGATGTCGCTTACCGGAAGCGTGATATTCATCTCCACATTGTTGGCCGGATTTATAAGACTCTCCAGATGCAAGCCTTTATCATAGACCTCTCCGGCATCAATCGTTATATTCATTGCCGAGAAGGTGGCATTCTCCATATGTCCCGAAGTAGAGCCGATACGATCGCTATCCGAGTAGTTGATCTTTCCGATGAGTGTTTGTCGGAAGTAGAACTGCCAGGTGCCATCCTTGGGAATTCCGGCAATTTCGATTTTGATGTTCTGTTCGGCTCCGGTTTTGACCTCCGACACGATATCCGTTTCTGCGCTTGACCAGGCTCCCGATTCCGTAAGATAATAGATTGCGCCAGCGGCTACAAGGCGCACACCATAGTGTACGCTTACGGAATAGTTCTCCGAGGGCGGTGAGTAAATACCCCAGCTCCATTGGCGATGATAGGTCTTGATGGAGAACTCCCATGCTATAGGATAATTGCACTGCCTGACCTCCCGTCCTGCCGTATAGATACTTTCGCCATGGTGGGCATCATCTCCGCAGAAACACAAACTGTCACCGCTTTCGGTGAAGTCCAGGAATCCATAAGGATCATTCCACATCTCCTTATCGAAGAACCCCAGGCGGCCGGCAATGTTGTCGAGCGATTTGTTTTTGACATCGACCGTGATTCTGCGCAATGCAGGGACAATATCAAGCGTGCTCTCACCCATAACATAGATGCCGCGACTCCACATATTTTCCATGATATCACGCCCTGCGGAGGTAACTACGACAACACTCGGCTCGGCGACAAGACGCGTTGCCTCGTTGTCTGTGGCAATGATACCCTGAGGCAGTTCAGAGCCGATCTCAAAGAATGTGACGGGCCGGGAGGTTTGGTACAACGATATGGCCCGGCGAATGTGTAACGCACCACTCGACTGGAAAATCTGTCCGGCAAATGGCAAAAGACAGAGTTCCAGAATATCGCGGTAGGTCGGCTTCTCATAGACATAGTAGAGTCTTTCCAGGTCGATGTAGGTCTGCGTGAGCGGGGAAAGGCTTTCGTTCATGCCATCGGCATAAAGATCGAGCCAATCCGAGATTGGCATATCCAACTCCATCAGCTCCAGGCTACGAGACATCAACTCAAGCAACGATTTCCGGCCCGATACACCGATCGTCATCAGATCGTAGAAGAGATAACTTGACAGGAGATTGAAACCATCGACTGCCTTGATCGTAACCGTATAGGGAGGGGCTGTAAAACTCTCCGAATAGAGATCGGCAGTGACGAAGCCTCGCCAATAGAGTGCGCCACCACGATAGACCGATACACGAAATTGCCGCGGATCGGAAGTAAACAATGAGAGATAGTGAAAATTCTGTGTGCAGAGAATATTGATACTTGCCTCCGAAGCCTTGATCGGGGCATAGAACTCATCTCCCCGTTTCTCCCAAGTGATCTTCAACGGATCATCTCCATCGAATGTCATCTCCTCAGCAGATGCCGTATAGCCACGCTCGGCAATCTCTACGCGCCACAGCACCCCGAAATGCTTGCTTCGCATCTCGGCATAGTATTTCAAGCCAAAGTCTGCCATACATCTCCGTTTGGAGGTAAAAGTAGCTGTTCATGGCCTACTGACAGACGAACACTGTTCACCTATAAAAAAACCGAGACCTGTTGCCAGTCTCGGTTGCGGGAGGGAACAACAAATATCACCCTATCCGTACCCAGGAGTCTGCTTCGGGAATGACAGCCAGCCCGCCCCATGTCCCGTGCAGTTGTCCGAGGGAATCGATCATCTCAACGACTCCCTCACGACCATCATAGCGGTCGTCCTCACCTTCAAGATGGATGATCCGGATGCGGTCACCAATCTTAATGTTTTCGCTCTTTGCCATATGTTATTGGTTTCTGTCTTCACATTTCCATAGCTCCGCAAGCGCGGCGCGAATCTCATCATTAATCCTTTTGTTGGCCGCAAGAAGTTCATCATAACGTCTTGTGCAACTTTGCATCCTGGCACGCAGGGAGGTCATCTCCTCACGATTCCTTTCGAACTCGGCCTCAAGACGGTCGATCTGACGATTTAGGCGCTCCTTACTATGCTTCATAACGCGTTATATATTAACAATTTATCGTATTACAAACATAACATTGCCTTTTGGAATACGCAAGTTTATTCTTGGATATATCTTTATTCTATCCTTAAAGCCAGAAATTAAATAATATGTGAATTTGCGTAAGAAAAATAAAGTTTTTAACTTTAAACAATCAAAAAATTTATGAACTATGAAAAGGTCTATTGCATTCATTATCTTAGCTATGACTTGCATAGTAACTAATGCGCAAGAAATGACAGACTCATTATATCGTGCACAATATAAATTTGCCCTTTCACAAATTTCTCCTATAGCGTCTCAAATCGCAGGATACCGAGAAGAGTTAAAAAATGTATGGCATGAAGCCATATATGAAAATACATATAAGGGTGAACCATGCGATGATTTTAATAAAGCGGTCAACTCATATTTGGCAGAACGCAATGAGTCTTTCTTTTACCCTGTATATTTGGTAGGAGTGGAGGATGTAAAAAAACAAATAAAGAAACTAAACAATTATCCTCCTTCCTATGAGAAAGCTTTTGATGAACTAATTGATTTAGGTATAATGATCGATGAGTTTCACAAAAAGGTAGCTAATCCAGATGGTAGTTATAATGAGTTTTGTGATGAAACTAAAGATATTTATACTCGTATTAATAGGAAATTATACGAATTAGAGATGAGATATACAGATTAGCGAGAAACGTCCTATTCAAGATAGGACGTTTTATTTTAGTAATTGGTTGTTATCCACTCCTCCTGACGGCGACGCGAGACTTTCGATGCAGTAATGGTTCGCTCGATACGGTAGATATGCCAACCGCATTCCCGGACATACTGCTCAATGAGCCGATGAGGGAACATCGTCAGCATAAACTTTCCCTTGACCTTTGCAAGCGTATCGAGCAAATGTTGAAAATCCTCCTCGTTGAACGTGCCATTGTAATGCCCGCAATCACTTCCCACATAGGGAGGATCGACAAAATGGAATGCCCGATCGCAATCATAACGGCGGATAAGATTCGTGCCATCCTCGCATTCAACGGTCACATTCTCCAGGCGCGAACACAACTCCTCGGTAAAGGCATCTTTGGCATTGCGCAATTTCTGTGAGGTCGTGCCGGTTCGGTCGTATCCGAATGTACCGTCAAGCATACTTGCAAAACCCAACTTCGAACATACCCATACGGCCCAGGCCCGTTCCACGGGCGTGAAGAACATCGGATGTTGATTGATGTGTTTGGCGTGTGCATGGATTTCGCGGCTATGAAGCGTAGAATCGATCATCTCTTTGAGTGCCGCATACTTCTGTTGCGCCACACGGTAAAAATTCACCAACTCGGTGTTGGTGTCATTGATCACCTCACAGTCTGCCGGAGACTTGGCAAAGAGCACGGCACATCCGCCACAAAAGGCCTCGGTATATAACGAGTGGTCGGGAATAAGCGGCAGAATATGCTTCAGGAGAGTCTGCTTCCCTCCATAGTAAGATATGGGAGTCTTCATCTAAAACTTCAATTTCAGGATTAACAGTAACAGCAACAACGCCACAAGTGAAACTGCAAGCCACTTAAGCCAAAGCATCCCTGCAGTGTTGGGGCTCTCATCGACTTGCGACTGCTCCTCGCTACGCGCTGCTGTATTGATACGGCTTCGCGAAATGCTGTCCGTATGAGTCGTTCGATCAAGAGCAGTTTCAATCTTGGTGTGAATAATGCGCCTGGGGGTCGGATGCGATACCGACACTTCGGACATCAGGTCTTTGGCTACAAGCGTATCGGTGGGCGGCAACTGCGGTCGTGGAAAGTCCGAATATTCGATGATCGTCTGATGGAGCGTTGCCGTCATATGTTCCATCTGCTCATGGATAAGACGCACAAGAGTCGAGTCCGAGATTTCCATTGTTGTATGCTGGTGCGTCTGCACATTGCGCAGGGGCGAACACCCGGACATTAGAACAATCGCAAGAATAAGGATTATTTTTTCACACATTGCATCATCTGCTTTACTCGTTTCTGCCGCTCTTCAAGAGTCATCATATTGTTGGAGGGGACATTATCCCATGGCATCGGGAACATCTCCACCATCGGTTTCCGGTCTTTGCGCTCCAGCTGGATACTCGTCAGTACCCACACCGACCACCGCTCTCGCTCCCAGTCCTGACGCTCGCGATCGCGTTCCCGTTTGGCCCAGCCCAACCAGACATATGAAAACTCAGCCGGTGTCAAGGATTCGAATACATCGGGATGCAGTCCCATTTGTCCGACTCCTATGGCGTACCATCGCTCATAGGTCGCAGGATGGGACTCTTCACCTCTTCACTGTTCCGCCGGGAGAATATCTCCCAATCGGTCGGTCAAGGGGGTTATGCTCTCCGCAAAGAGCTCATAGAGTCTCGGGATGAGTGCGGGTTCATCATCCAGCATATCCCAAACCTCATCTTCCGTATATCGCGTGGTGAGTCCAGAACGGCGTGCGCCCTCGTTCAAGGCCTCCATTGTAAGCGAAGCCAGATGATCGAGCAAGGCAAACCCCATATTGTTCCCACCCTCCATTGCGGACTGGAACTCCATACCATATTTGCGAGCGAAATTGTTAATCACCCGCAACGAGAAATTTACTGGTGTTGCAACCCCTTTGATAAGGATCTCTTTCATTCCTGTTCGCTATTGGTGGCCGGGGTCAGATCCCCGCTGCCCGAGAGTGAGAAGTTGTAGGTCGAATTGTCCCCGGCGGGAGTTGAGAGAGAAAAAGAGGTGATATATCCCTCTCCCGAGTAGGTCTTCGTCAGGCCCGATACAGGCGATTTGAGCACGACCTTGACGAGTTTCTTGGCGAGCACCAGCGCAAGGACATCCTCCGATGTGTGCGATGTAGCGATTGTAGGGTCGATGACCACCAACCCATCCCCGTCTACTGACCAGGTGATGTCGCCAGGGTACTTTTCTTTCCCCTTGGTATCCTTGGTACGGAGATCTTTGAGCTCAAGATCGACTTTCAACGAATGAGTTGTGGCGTGTAGCGTAGGCTTATCGTCAATGAGGATAATGATATCCTCTCCCTGTACTACCCGTTTGGATGTAGATTCCGGCATAATTCTATTGTTTTTATTGGTTTATACAATTCTGAAAAGGAGCGTTACACTGTGTAAATCGCAGTCAGGGAAATACTCCGTACCGCTGGACTTATAGCGACAATATTTGCCGTCTATCTTCGCGCCTTCCAGTGCTGCAATGGCACGATGTCGCAACTGCTCAACCGAAGCGTAACGATTGTCATAGAAGGTAATTTCAAATGTGGTTACATAACCCGCAATCCCCGATAGCGTACGCACGGGTGTCTCCTCCGGCACGGTATAGACGGCAAAAGGCGTGGCTGTACGTTCATCCACCGCTCCGGCCTGGATGCGTTGTTCCATCTCCGGCAGAGCCGTCTCCAACAAGTGGAGTATTTCGATTTTGAAATCCGTCATTTGACAACCCGTTTGAAGTTCTTATTGATAAACTTCTCGACTGCCCGTGCGAGGTTATCGCCAAACGAAACAATCAGACGTTGTGAGTTCGCCGTATAGGCCTGCTCCAGGTAAGGTGTGGGCTTGATGCCTTTCACACTTCGGACAAAGACCTTCTCACCCTGCTCGTTAGTGAAGACCAGCAGATGCTTCCCTTTCTTGCGGGGTATGCGGGGATCTGCAGTTCCTTCGTGAATGAATTTGCCGTAGTACTGATTTACCGCACCATTCTTTTTTGTGCGCTCAAATACTGGTTTTACGGCAATATCTACTTCTGACTTGGGGGCTGTTCTGTCCTTGAAACGTACGATGCGTAGTTGCTTGCGCAACCTGCCGCTACGCACTGGAACTCTGTTTTTGGCCGTCTGAAGCATCGGTCGTGCAGAGGTTCGCAAAGCCGCCAACAGCATGCTTTTCTGCATCGTATTGGGCAGTTCGTCCAGAATACGTTTGGCTTCGGCATAACCCTCGACCTTAACTTTCAGCATCACTCTTCGTTGTTTTCAGATGCAACCGCCAACGACGACCCTCCGCGTGTATGGATGTTATCCGATGTTGTGCTCCTCCATCGTTTACAATCATACCCGCACGCAGTCCCTCCCGATAACGAATGGTGTAGACCACCTCGTTCTCATGCACTATACGGCCTGCATAAAGGTTCTCACGGCCTCCGGATTCTGTCCTCTGTGCATAGCATACGGCGACACGCATCAGCTCCTGAGTGCGATCGTTGTATTCATCGCGCATCTGACGATATTCCAGGATTTCAATGCGCGTATCAAACATCTTTATCCGAGGAATAAGGGTGTACACGCCAGGGTTGCAACAGTTTCTCGGCCGTAAGCGGCAACGTGGTTGCAGAACGTCCTACCAGCACATCGCTCTCATTATCGAAAAGAGTTCCCAGTGTCAGAAGAACGGCCGCTCGGATGGAAGCAGGGAGACTTTCAGCAGAAAACTCCTGCGTGAGTTTCCGATTCGTATAATCCTCGGCTATGGCGAAAGCCATCTCCAGATACTCCTCGACAAGCCGATCCATCGACTCATCGTCTCCGATGCGCAGGTGCGCCTTGGCAAGTTCCAATGACACGGGAACTGACATAACTCCGCTGATTAGGCCGTAGCGTGAATAAGTTTTTTGACAGGATGTGTACCCGCATCGAGTAAGGTGCCGTCTACGCGGGCAAACCCAAACAGCCCGATGGAGAGGTATTCCGCCAGCAACTCATTCAGCCGCACAACCTTGAAGTTCTGCACCATACGAATCTTGTACTTCGAAAAGTCTCCGAAGAGTACCGAGGCGGCACCTGCTCCGATGTCGGCCACATCATCGTTCAGGATGTAACTCTTGCCGAACAGCATGGCCGGTGTTCCCTCCCTGGCTCCTTCCTGCCAGATGTAGTTGCCGTTGTTATCCTTGACTTTTGCGAGCTCCCACAGCGTATTGCGGTTGAGCATGAATTTCCCTTTTTGCGCATATGCCGCATCCACCGACCGAATAAGGTCGATAAGGTTGTCGAGCGTGATGGAGGTTGCGGCGGCTTTTGTTGTACACTCCGTGGCGGCAGTGACGATTCCCTTGGGTTGCGATGAGCCGGACCCGGTGGTCAGATGCTCGTTGATACCACGCCCGAATGACTCGGCAAGAAGACCGCTGAGAAGCGAGTCCAGATCAAAGGCGGAGTCTTGCAGCAACTCCAACGATACCGGGATGATTGGCGTGCGGTAGGTGTGAGCCTTCAAGAGTACCGAACCAAAGGAGGGCGCACGTTTCGTAGACTGCTGGTACTCGGCAACGATGGTCGCCTTGGCAGACGTGTCATCAATGGTCGGCAGGGTCAGGTCATCACCCTTGGAGGTCGTGAAGATCTGGCAGGCTTCGAACATACCTCCATAGCTTTTCAGGGCAACCTCAATGGAAGAGGCCAGGCTCCGGGGAATAATGACACCGCCCGAGAGTCCGGAGATCCCGGCTCGAGCTTCAATGGCAGTACGACTCTCGGCCGAGATACCCGTCACACCGTGCAACAGGTAGTCAGTGAAAGCCGACCGATACTCTGCCTCTTTCTGATCATTGGTTGTACCCTGGACACGATGATGGTGTGCTTCGACCTGCCTGCGTTCGATATCGACGAACCGCTCTTCCGTCTCGACAGCCTGGTCCGCACGATCATAGTCCGCAATAAGGGCATCCCACCTCTGACGCTCCTCTGCGTTCATCTCCCGGCCATCGGTTGCCTTGCGCAACTCATCAATCTGCGAAAAGATTGTGGCGCGCTGTTCCTTGAGTTGTTTGAGTTTTCCCATATTTCAGTTTTTGAGTTTAAGTTGCATGGTCAGCCGTTCGCGGCTTACAGAATCGTACTTCGCGGAGGACGCACAACGTTGCCATTGGGCCTTACGCTCCTCAAGGTGACGAAGACTCGCCTCCGTATCGGGATAGGCCGGATAGACTACAAGCGATACGTCGTAAAGTTTGGAGATATGGCGCACTGTCCGTTCATCATATTCCAGCCCATTCTCCTTGTCTGCGTATCGCCACTCATCCGCATCGACCGTAAATTTGAAGGAGCATCTGGCAATGTCACCACGTTGCACCAACTCCACCATATCATTGCCCAGAGAGGTGTTGGGAGCTTCAAACGAGAACCGCAGGCCTACCTCATCCGTAGAGAGGGTGAGTGTACCGCTGGAGGTGCGGGCCAGGATACTCTCTGCATTGTGATTGTAACACATCACCACATCGCTGATATCACACCCCGAAAAGGCCTCACGTGCTATACGCTCTCGGAACCACCCCATAATCGGCTCACTCCAGCACTCAAACTTGACGGCATAGCCGACAATCGTTCGGCCGGCAGCCGGTTCACTGCGTTGCTCGATGCGTACATCAGAGAGTGCACAACGCACCTCCACAGGCTCATTCGGCCTTATTTCCTTTATCTGTGTCATTATCGGTATCTGTTTTTCCTTGATTATACTTCCCGGAGGATAATGCCAATGCCGTGCGCACCGGTTGCATATTCGCCTGCACAAAGTACTCATCACCTCCATCGTAGGTATTCATATCTTCAAGCGAGCGGATCTCATTGGCAGACATCGCACCCACCATATTCATGTTTTTGTAGAACTCCGACCGTGTTTTGGCATCTCCCCGCAACAGACCGTTCAGGCCAAAGAGGAAATAAAACGACCCGGCTTCATCTTCGCGCAACAACTTGCGGTTGAACTCCTCCTCCAGACGTACAAGATAGGGCATCAGGCAGTATTGGACGAATTCCATTCCCTGATGCTCGATGTTGTTGTTCGTCGCGCGCTCCAGATCGGCAATCATATGCGGTGGCACTCCATAGATGGTAGCGATCTCGGTCTTCTGAAACTTGCGCGTAGCAATGAACTGCGCATCTTCGGGTGGAATGGAGATCCGCTCATAGGTCATACCTCCCTCCAGGAGCAACGGGACATGCGAATTGTGCAGTCCCGAGCTTTGGGCTATGAGGTCGCGCTTGAGTCGCTGGTATGCTTCCGGTTTCAAGGTCGAAGGGTACTTGAACACGCCCGACATATTGCCTCCCTGATTGAAGAAGCGTTCACCGTACTCCTGCGCTGCCTGCGAAAGATAGAGGTTGTCACGATGTACGGCAATGGGGCTCTTACCTTTATAGCCGTTGGTCGAGAGTCCCCGCAGGTGGATAACATCATCCGAAGAGAGCATTTCTCCCGAAGAAGTGCGGTAATAAAGCACATCATCGGCACTCAGAAGAGGCTCGATCTCGGCCGGGTGTAACAGTTGCAGCCGCACGGGACGGTAGAATTTATCGCGATAGATGCGAGCATACCCATTACCCCACAATGTACACGACACCATCAGATGGTGCATCAATGCGAAACGACCGGTATACGAATTGGGACGCTGAAGCAGAAGATGAGCGGGATGTGAATACGCCTTCTCGCGACCTTGTGACGTACGTTGGTAGAGATGAACGGGCAATGTTCCCACGGTTTCGGAAAGGATGCGCACACAAGCCCACACGGCCGAAAGATTGAGCGAGCCCTCCTCGGATATGTAACGTTGCGCCGTATTGTCGGAAACGGTGTCGGAGAGGAGAGCCGCATTGACCGCCTGTTCAAACTCTGAAGACGATACGCGGCTCTCCCTCCGGCTCCTGGCGGAGCGCGTGCGAGAGAAGAGATATGAAAGCCAGCTTGACACCGTTATTTGCATCTATGTACGATGCAAACATAAAGCGACTACTGACTTTAACAGATGAACAATGTTCAGTTATAAGAATTCCTTGCGCCGACGACGGCTGATTGCCAGGTGCAACGAACGGATGTCGGCATAGCGGCGTGAGCCGAAGATGTTTTGATAGTACTCTTCCAAACGTTCATACGCCTCGACCTGCGTTGGATAGAGATCACACATTCGGCGATAATACCGGATAAAACCATCGGTAGAGAGCAGTTCTCGGTGTTCCGACGAGAGAGGAGCAAGACTTTCAAGCCGTTGCTCCATATCGGCCCGCAGAGCCAGCTGGTGTGCAGTATTTCTCCTTCGACGACTCATAGTTGCAACAACCCGCGTTGATTATAGGGATTTTCGTCTTCGGAAGCCTGAGCTGTCATCCACTCCCCCAAAGCCATAATCGAAGCTACGATACCATCGATCTTCTGCGTTGACTTGGCCTTGTCGGGTTTGATATTGCCTGCCGGATCGGTCATCACTACGGTCGAAGCGAGCATCCATCGCAACACCGGATTGCCGAAATGTTCGATCTTCCCCGTGAGAACCATCTTCTCAAACTCTTTTGTGGGAGCAGACATTGAGCCGTAACCCTGCCCGAACGGGTTACACACCATACCTTCGTTCTGCAGATCGATAATTGTCTGCGAGGAGTTCCATCGGTCATACGCTGAAGCCTGCAAATCGTAGTCCGCAACAATACGCAGGATATCCGCCTTGACAAAATCGTAGTCGATGACATTCCCCGGTGTAACAGTGACGTATCCCTCGGCCACCCATCGCTCATAGTTGATGTTCTCCTTGCGGATCTTCTCCTGCATCTTCTCCTCCGGAATCCAAAAGTATGGCAACAGTTGGAAGTGGTCGTTTTCGTGAAACAACAGAACGTAAGCCGTAATGTCCGAGACGTTCGAGAGATCGAGGCCTCCCCAGCAGGCACAGCCCTTCAACTCCTCGCGAGGAGTCGTGCCGATGCATTCCATCCACTTCTCGTCCAGAATCCATGTCCGCTCGGCATCTACCCACAGGTTGAAGTTCTTGGTCAGCACATTGCGTACGGCTTCGGGGCGATTCTTCGCATCCTTGACCTGATCGGCAAGGTAGTCTGAAGAGAGCGACACCCCGAGATTGGGATTGGACTTGCTCCACATCTTCGGGTCGTCCCACTCCTCTTTTGAGTCCTGGGTATAGATGATACCGAAGAGCGAGTCGTCCTCGTTCACTCCACGCAACACCTTGATGACATTATCCCGATAGGCATAGCAAGCCCCCGCTTTGTTGAAACCTGCCGTGGTAATGATAAACATCAACGGCTGGCGGCGAGCTCCAAAAGCAGACTTGAGGACATCGAACATTCCCGAATCCTTATGTGCATGGAACTCATCGATAATGGCACAACTCGGATTCAAGCCATCGTGCGTGCCGTAATCCGAAGAGAGCGGTTTCATCGTGCCTCCTTTCAGGTCGTAGACGATCGAGTTGCGAAAAGGTGTGAGGTAGTTCTTCAAATCGGTAGCCTTGACAATAGCCACGGCATCCGAGAAGCAGATCTTCGCCTGGTCTTTGATCGTCGCAGCGGAATAGACCTCCGGACGCGACTCCCCATCGGCAAAGAGCATATAGAGGGCGATGCCTGCCGCAAGAGCGGTCTTGCCGTTCTTGCGGGCAATCTCAATGTAGGTGTAACGGAAACGGCGTGTCCCATCGGCATGTTTCCAGCCAAAAATATTCCACACCACAAATTGTTGCCACGGCTCAAGACGAAAACGGCTACCGGCCCACTTGCCTTTGGTATGCTTCAGGCATTCGATGAAGTGGATGGCACGAATCGCTTCTCTGCGATCAAAAAACCAACCTCTGTCGAGAGCCATATTCAGGTCGCGGTAATATCGACCGACAGCCAAACGAACATATTCACACGCCAGAATCTCTCCTGAACGTACCCTCCGGGCGTACTCCTCGGCCAGATGTAGTTTCTGCTTCTCTTTACTCATCTCCTGTCACTGTTATCTCTTCAAATTCCGCAAAGTCATTCTTGGAGGTGTTGTTCGCGAGAAGTGCTGCGACACGATTACGACTCGATGGAGTCATTCCGAACTCCGCAGCAAGCGACCGTGCAGCCGCCAATGCACCCTCGGCAATCTTGCGTTTGGGGTTGATGATGGTTGCCGAGCCGTTCTTGGTCTCTACCTCGACGGTTGCACCCTCTCGCTCGACATCACGCATCAAGTCATGGTACAAGGCCATCTCGCGGGCATACGCCACGACCAGATCCACACCTGTAACATCCAGCAGGCCTTTGTGGATAAGCTCCGTGGCAACAACGGCAAATATCTTCTTCGCGGTGCCCTTTAACCCTGTACGTGGCAGAGCCACAACCGCAGTGGTCGGTGGAATCGCCACGCTGTTACTCATCCGGCATGGCTGGTCTGTTCCACGCAGGGTTTTCAAGGAATCGGGTATTTTCTTGCGTCCTTTCATAGGTTTCAGGTTTTATCGATCTTAATCCCACTTTGTGGGCCTTCAATAACTCTCGTACGACAGAGTCTGAGTAAGCTCATTTTGTATTCGCTTACTCTCAATTTTGCACGCGCGTCTTCTCGACTTGGGGCGCGATTGGGTTTGGCAGGGTGTGAAGGAATATGACCCCCTATCCCCATACACGATGTGTAGTTAATTGCACCATTTCCGTGATGCTTTATCAAAGAGTTACGGCGATTTTGGCGGCTCATTCCCAAAATTCAAACACTTTGTCATTCAAATCCTTAACACCGCAATTAATCACACCTTCATTAAACTGGTTATCAACTCTTTAATGTTTCCGGGGTTTTGGTTACCATTGCTTCGATTATCCGGCTGGGGTTCTGATCCAGCAGACGACGTTTCTGCGCCATGTCGATATAGATGCGTGTAGTTGCCGAGGAGGTATGTCCGAGCAGATCCCTGATAAGCTCGATATCCATGCCGCTCTCAACGAGCAGGCTTCCGCAAGTATGACGAAGCGAATGGGCCGTTATCTTCGGATCATTAATGCCAATGGCTCGCAAACGTTGCTTTACCAGGTGCGAGATGGACTGCGTAGTAAGACGTGTTGAACTCCGACCTTTGCAGTGATTGACAATCAAAGCATCTCCCCATCGAAAATCCCGTTCGGCAAGATACTCCTCATAGAGTGTTGCGGTGAATTCGGGGAGTGCCACCACATCATGTTTGTCAAGGTGACCTTTGCGCTGTATGCGAAGCAATGTGCGATCTCCGTCACGTGCAACGTCTTCAATATTGATCCGGCACACCTCGCACGACCGCAGGCCATTCAGGAGCATCAGTGCAACGATGAGTTTGTCGCGCTTGCCCACGATACTCTCCGTGGAGATGCTCTCCAGGAGTTGTTGCGCCTGAAATGCTGAGAGAGGGTACTTGTAGTGTTCGCGCGAACGGATGCTTGAACGAATGCCCTCTCCGATATCTTCGCAATAATGCCGCCTGGCACAGTAGCGATAGAAGAGCCGCACGACTGTGATGTAGCTGAAATACGTGTAACGGCTCTTGCCCTCATAAAGCAACTGTTGCCTGAAAGCGAGAACATCATCACGTCTCGGCTCCCGGGGATCCTTACCCTGCGCAACAAGCCACCGAAACCACAGCCGTATTTTACGGCGATAGTCGGTCTGCGTTGAAGGAAGACCATCGAGCGAGGCGATCCACTCTTCGATGATTTGATTTAACGATAGCGTTGTTCTCATCTTCTTTGCCTGATGTAAAAATGGGAGGAATGCAGATGCCACATGCCATTAAGGACTGATTGCAAACCACCATCCGCACTCCTCCGGAAAGATTTACTTCATAGGCGATACAATTTAATGGTTAATAACTATTTATCCCGTGCCGATTTACGGCTGTGACATCTGTTGCATAACGATTGCAGATTCTCAATATCCAGCGGAGCACCGCCCTTATTGATCGGAATGATGTGGTCGACCATCTGTGCCGGAGTGTGACGTCCCTGACGCAGACACTCCTCGCAAAGCGGGTGTTCCTGCAACTGCACAAGACGTAGCTTCCGCCATGCTACAGATTGATAGAAGGACGTATTGTGATGGCGATATCCCTCATAAGGCTTTCGCAGGGGAAGCCACGGCCGTGGTGTGTTTCGTTTCAAACGTGGCATCAGCGTATTATATCGGGGTTAACAGGTAATGACGGATCTTCCGTGCGGAAGCCTTTCACCCGCAGAATTCC
>ENA-OZHF01000347-OZHF01000347.1-human-gut-metagenome-genome-assembly--contig:-NODE-347-length-14936-cov-4.811303_pt1 | contig 14936 bp, 16 predicted proteins | sample MGYA00244042_ERZ653678 | MGnify/ENA primary metagenome ERZ653678 (study PRJEB26926, sample SAMN06165340) | human gut metagenome | biome: ENVO:00009003; feature: ENVO:2100002; material: ENVO:00002003... | reverse complement strand
CTCGTGGGCTCGGAGATGTGTATAAGAGACAGAGTCAATTGTGAAGCATTTTCGAATACTGGTAAATTAAAGCCAGGGTCTTCATAGTCATGGTTAGGTTCTGATACCGTAATAGAATATCTGTAACCAGACTGATAATTATTGTTCTGAATATCCAAAGAGAAGTCAAAACCATTAGCCTTATCTATTACCTGTATAGAATTACCAACAGTACCAGTAGCCATATACCCATTTGATACAGAACGTACAGTAAAAGTAGTTGATGAATTGAAGGTAATATAGTAAGTCATAGACCCTTTAGCCTTATTCAATTTAAACTGACCCAAGTTCAATTCTTTATTACCATAGATGGTAGTAGGCCAAGGTTTAATATAGAACTTAGTAAGGTGAAGGTAATCTACTGTTGATAAGTTATCTATTAGGGCATATATATCCGATAACCTTACGCTTCCTCCTATCTGAGCTTGCTCTGGAGAATAGGCATTGTATAATGCTGTAAGAATTTGAGTTTGTATCTCTGCAGTCTTATAAGACTTCTTACCAGTAACTTCCATCTCTAGAATAATCTGAACCTTGCCTGCAGATTTAACCTTCAACCATGTGGTCATAGGAGCTCTTTGAGATAATAGATTGTATACCCTATTGATTAATTCAGAAGAAGCAACAGCTCCACCATCGGGGCTAATATATACTGTAAGCTTTCTACCGCATTCATAATCGGCTTTAGCTTTGTTTACCCCATCAACCAACATGGCCAAACTTTCGAAATCCTCTTTGGTAATTGCTACTCCCAAAGTCTTTACACTCAAAGGTATATGTTCTTTGAGCATTGTAAAGTTTTCATAGTTTGAACCACCTCCGGCATCGTAAGCATTACTTACGGTAGCATCAGTAATTGAAGAAGAGATTACTGAAGGTACAGAAGTAATAGTATTACTCTTTACATTACCCTGAGTACCATTGGTTAAGTAGAATACCACATTGGTTATTTTTGCTCCTGCTGCAGGCTTCTTACCAAAGGTACCATCCCCAAACATTATATAAGGATTAAGTGCCTCATCTACTGAAACCATAAAGTGTTTGTCTGTAGGTTTGGATTTTGCAAATGTATCTACTAATACCCAAGTTTCCCCACCTATCTGCAATGACATAGAACCTTGTTCATAATACTTACCATTGGGTAGAGTACCCAGATGAATTATAACTCTATCTCCAGTAGGTATTACCATATTATTTAAAGCACTTGCAGTATACTTCTCGTGTTGAACTATAGGTACTTTACAAGTAGTTACATTTGAATACCAAGTTACGTCTCTAGCAGATAACCAGGAATTACCACTAGAATCTGTAAACAGAGTACCTTGAGGTATAGTTAATTTAGCTCCGATAGAATTACCAGTAATACTTCTGGATAAGATTACATCTACTGTAGCAGCAATTGCTGCTCGAGCATGATAATCTACCAAAGCCCCATGTTTAACTACCGAATCATACCTTCTTGCCGTAGATAGGAAAGTTTCCCTTGCCATGTTATCTACATAGTAGTGAAGTACTTCGGCAATTGCCGCAAATAATGAGAGGATGATAATTAAGATGTTCCCCTCCGAATAATCCGTTATGAGTTTCTGACCTTGAGGGTCTTTGAGTCCCATAAGGGATTCAACCAGCTTGGCCTTAATCTGTTGATAAGACCTCTGGTATGGGTTAAGCCATTTATTTGTGATTCCCATATTATTGTGTATTTAATGAATTATCCGACCGGTCATAGGTGATATCGAGGTACTGACTAGAATTTGTTCCATTTACTACATATGTTACTTCTATGTGTATTTTTGCATCAACTCTAGTAACCGTGATATTTTGGAAGGTTATCCTTTGTTCCCAAGCACCTATGGCCTGTTTTAAAAACTCTTTAATTATAAAACTCAGGGCTTGTGAGTTTGGTTCCTCAATACATTGCCATAGTTTACTACCAAAGTTTTCCTGTCGAAATCTCTGGCCTATCATGTAGTATAATATCGAACTTATATTATCTCTGATAAGTTTGAAATCTCCATTTACTGGGTACCAACCCCTTTCACCATTTTCATTAGTTGTAAGTTGGATAGGATAAGTTACACCTATACCAACTAAGTCTGTAAAGTAATTCTTTTCCATTAGTGTATGCAGGTTTTATCTTCATAATCGTCTACAACGAATTGTGAGAAAGGTTTAATTACTTGAGTTACTGTAGGACCTGAAGAACCGGGTCCAGTAGTTACACCTGAGTGTACATGAGAATTGAACATACTGCGAAGTTGTTCTAGTTCTTTAATGGTTTGGTTTAATTTTTCGGTTAATTGAAAAATATTGATTACTCCACCATTTTCTCCAGTATTAAGTATCACGGAATCACCAGAAGATATGTTTATATCTCCATCGGCATTTATTACTATTTCTTTCTCTGAACGAACATTTACAGGTCCATTGAAATGTAAATTGAGTTCTCCGTTATCATCATCTATTACTATTAAGTTTCCTTCGGGAGTAACTATCCCCATTTTATTGGGACCATCCAGAGGTTGGGGTATTTGACTCATTCCCCAACCATGGTATTCCCAGAGAGGTTTAGTTGGGTCCCCAAATTCAAAAGTAACAAATACCGTATCTCCCACTTTAGGAGCTAGGAATTTAAAACCAGAACTAATTGAACCATGTTGCCCTTTAGGATATGCCCAAGCAAATACTCCCCCCATTACCTCTGGAACACACACCTTTACTCTGTTCATATGTTTCTCTACATCGTCATTATCAATAACAATGCCCCGATAAACAGAGTAATACCGACCAAGACCCTCTAAGCCTTCGTCGGTTATTATCTTTGCTGTTTCGTAACTCATATCCTTATTTTTCTACGTAGATTTGACTTGCAATTCGCTTATGCCTTTTAGCTATGTCTCGGTATACTCGATTAGCTATGGTCATATAATTAAACTTAACCCCATAATCTTCAGGCACTTGGATTTGTTTAACTGATATCTTACCAGGAATTAACTTACCCTTAGAGGTAACTGTATTACCCGTAGATAATACTATACCCTCTGCTAAGGCTTGAGGATTATCGGCATTTATCTCCGTATAATAAGCTTTCTTTCGAATGAACTCAGCTTGGCCCTTAATATCAATAATGTCTCCTTTATCATTCAAGAAATGTTCATTATAGTATACCTTCTCATTATAAGTAAAATTAAGGTTAAGATTCTGAGAAGTACTTAAAGCTTTTTTATCTTGACCCTTTGTAGTTTTAGCATTAGCTTTAGCATCATTAGCTACGATGTTTTGAGTAGATAAATCAGTTTTAGAAGTTACAGAGCCAGACTTGGAATTGTTCTTTACTAATTCCATATTAGTTATATACCCTTGACCAGCGTCCATAGAATGAGTACATTGTTTTATATACCAAAGCCCTGACCAACGTTTTCCTACGTTATCTATACGGATTATTTGAGAAGTTGCTAGCATAGGTCTACCTACTACCTGAAGTTGACATACTAACCTTTTCTCAGTTTGCTTTAAACCACCATTGGCATTAGCATTAGCTGCCCAAGCATACTTATCGGCACCACCGTATCTACTAAATAAATTATGGTAAAGTTTATAAAGAGGTACCTTGAGATTTACCCTTTTCATATGTCTTACCTTAACCCTCTTACCATATTGACCTTGACCATAACCCTTAGTAGTATCAACTTCCATATCGGATAATACTTCAGTATAGGGGTCTTTCTTTAAAGCTTCGAAACCTCTCTCTGAAGCAGGTAATATTCCAGCTTGAAAATTGATACCAGAAGCTATACCCGCTCCTGCTTGTTTAGAGGTATAACCCTCTGGGTCATAATCTAAGGGGTCTACATACTCTTCTACCATAAATTCCATACCATCTTCATCTTCGAAAAGATACATTTCGCATTCTAATAGCTTCTTAAGATTAGCTTCTAATTCTTTACCATTCTTAGAATTTCTTAACACTTGTTTAAGGGCATTCTTCTTATCGTCAGGTAACTCATTAGCTGCTTGATTAATGGTAGCTCGTACTTCTTCGGTAGACATTTCATCGAATTTTCTTTGCTTACCTGCTTCATAAGCACCTACTGGACCAACTGCTTCATATTCCTCTACTCGCTTTTTATATTCTGCAGTTTTTTCCATGTTATACTGAAGCTGAATATCCCAAGCATCCATTACCTCAGTTGGTGTAGTGGGATGACTTCTATAATCTTCAAACCCATTGCCAGTAATATTAGACACCATAAGGTTATCTACCTGAGCCACATGAGGTCTTAAAGCTAATGGAGGCTTATCCTCTGGTTCATTTATGTTAGTTGATAATACAGATAAATCTTTACTATCTGGGTCTAGAGATGGAGCCAATACTGCTTTAACTCTTTTAGTTATTTTCTGAGTAGCAAAAGATACTCTAAGTACTTCCCCATTCTCTCCTTGATATGTATAAGTACATACCGGTTCTTCATGGAATTTCCGATTATGTATATAGATAACACCATCCCTTGAATCCACATACCATGGTCCATTAGTGTACCCTTTCATCTTCTGTTCTAATTGAACTAAGACGTTCTTGCCCACCAATCCAAAGTCACTATCAATTAAAGCTTTTAAATCTTCTGGCATAGCTACTTCAGCTACTCCACTGTATTTGTTAGCATAGAGTACTTTACCAGTAGTAGTACGGGTATTCTCTGTGGGTACCTGTAGTGACTCGTATACTTTATTACTTATTATCTGTTGTTCCATTACTGAAATATTTCTATGATTACACCAGTAGCATTCCCACAGCCATTGTCTAAATAGGTAGATAATTTATAGCCTTCCATATCCGAATGGACATAAGCAGGTTGATATCTTAAATCTCCCGAAGAATCAATGCACTTAATAGTTACATGAGTACCTGTAGAATCAAATACGGCTTCGAATTCCCTTACCTTAATTATTTTTATGGGCCCAGATATAAATTGACCATCTGGGTATATATATCCCCACTGAAGACAAATATTTTGGTTCTCTTGAATCTCAGCAATGTCTACAGTATCGGGATTACCCGTATCGAAAGTAATAGTAGCCAAGTTTTCTTTCTCTTCATCGTATCTATAACTCCAGGTACTTATATACGCTCCAAGGGGTATACCTGTAATAGGATTCATTATAGGCATACCTCCAAAATTGAAAAGGGCCAAATATGGTTGGCCCATTCCCTTATACAATATAGGTTTCTGTTTAGCTGCCATAAGTCGGTATTCTTATTAGGGTTCCCATTTCTAATTCCTTAAAAGGATTCAGTATCTTATTAGCTTCAGCTATAATGTACCACTTACCAGAATCACCATAATACCTGAAAGCAATGTTTTGCAGAGTTTCCCCATCTTTAACGGTATGTTGAATATCGTTAGAGGATTCCGGTACTACTGGAGGTTTAGCTTCTAAGGAATAATCCCCATCGTTATACTTCAGAGCATAGGCATTATTATATGGGCTAGCTCCCTTTAGGTATTGGTTAACATCAATCATATTTAATACCTCCTGTCTTTTTAAGTGAATCGGAATTTATAAAATCTCCATAGGATAAGTTATATGCACTTACTCTCTTGAAAATCAATTCTTGAGTTGCTGCTGCAGGCAATAATCTACCATTACCAAAAGTAGCTGGCTTTCCGGGTATCCTTATTCGATAACCGTTCTGAAAGTTCTTCAGAGTATAAGTTGCTGAGGTAAGGATATAATTGTGGTTATCGAATATACCAGAATCCCCCCACTCAATCTTAACAATCGGGGGAGCAGCCTGGTAGCCATTAGATTTAGACCATGCCTCTAATAACCTACATTTATTGATTACCTCTTCTGGATTTTCTGGGTCATTACAGTACCAAGACACATTGAATTGAATAATGTCTTCAGCTCCAGTAAAGTGATACATTGGTACATTGCGACCCATTGATTTAATGGTTGCCCATGTAGTTTCTCCTCTGAAGTCCAACTCTGGAGGTCTATTCTGTAGGGTAATATATTGAGTAGGGTTAACAGTCATGTTATATATCCTTACCTCATTCTGATATATGATATTAGCTTTAGCCTCAAAGTTTCTGTAATTAGTGGTATTCTTATTCCCTTTTGCTGGGTCTACTCCTTCACCTTCTTCTAATCTCGGAAATTGTAATTCCATTCTCCATTTAGCTTGGAGCTGTTTATTTACAACTGGGTTCTTAGACGATATCTGAGCTTCTCCCATTACTCCATTGGGAGTATAGAGTTTACCCTTTTGAGCATCATCTTTGGGAAGAGTAGAAAGAGTTCGATTGAGTAATATCCGAGCTCTCCATAGCTTATTTAAGGGACCAGTAAGAACACCTGCCGTATCTCTTGTAAGGTCATTGTATTTTTCAACAACCTTACCTGCTGCTTTATTTAATACTCTAGCCATAGTGTTTTAGTTTTATATTCCCATTACAAATGCAGCTCCAGTAAAATCTTGTTGAGAACCTGGAGCATAATCTCCAACTGCTTGACCATCTACTGAGATATTGATACGAGAATCTCTCATACCTTCTTTAATAGCTAACCTAACAGCATTAATAAATCTCTCTTCATTCTGGGCTCTAAGGGTAGTTGGGTCTTCTTTCTCTTTATTCTGAGCTTCAGTATTCCTATCTACTGAATTACTAAGGTAACTAATACCCTCAATTAATAAAGGAAGACCTACAGTAATTGCTAATCCCCAGGGTCCACCGAGTAATCCCATAAGTCTACCACCTATAGATGTTAAACCTTTTATAGCACCTTGCCTAGCCACTTGACTACCAACTTGGGCACCTGCTCCAGCTAAAGCCCCTCCAGCTAAATTACCCGCCATTGAAGTTGCCAAAGGTACTCCAGGATTTGGTGTCTTAACATATCTTCCGGTTTTAGTGTTATAAAATCTACCAGCAGAATTCATACCAATACCGCTTGACATCATTTGGAGTTGAACCATGGTTCTCATAAGGTTAACCATCCTTACCATGTGTGCTTCCATAATGGCAAACTGAGTATTAGTTTTTATTGCTGCAGCAGACATACCTTCAGTAGAAGCAGTAGCAATAGTTTGTAAATACCCAACAGACCTAATAATACCTCTTACAGTATTAAATCCTGCAACAATAGTACCTACTACTACTGCAGTAGCTCCTACTCTAAGACCAAAACCTCCAACCCAAGTTTCTGAGATAGAATTAATTACTTTGATTATAGAGTTACCCACATTTAGTACTGGGGTAAAGATTCTACCCAAAGCTGCACCTGCGGTAACTGTTAAGTTCTCTATACTTGATTCGAATTGGTCAATTACACCAGCATCTGTTTTAAGACGTTCTTCATTGAGTCGATTTACTGCCCCCATGTTTTGGTCATAAGTTGCAAGTATCTTACCCATCTTATCTCTACCAGAAGCAATATCCCTAAGTACTGGGAGCATACCACGATTACCCCGAACCCCAAATATATTGAAGAAAGTTGGTGTTTCAATTCGTGAAGGTAAATCTACTGCAGCCTTAGCAAACTTCTGATAGATAGTGTAAAGGTCTATAAGGTTACCTTGAGCATCGAAGAATTCATCGGGACTTAAGCCCAGGTCTGCTAAAGCGTTATAGCCTTTCTTTTTTTGATTAACAAGAGAGAGTTGTAAGTAACGAATCATATTGGCCAGTGAGGTACCTGCCATAGAACCCTGTATACCCATGTCACCCAATACACCAATAGCAGCAGCCGTTTGCCGAAGGTCTACTCCAGCAGTTGCCATATCTGCTCCTGCATAGGATATGGACTGTGCTAAGTCTGTTAAAGATATGTTTGCATTAGTAACTGCAGTATATAAATCATCGGTTACTCTAGCGGCTTCTCCCATTGGGATTTGGTACATTGACATGATATTAGTCATCAAGTCAGCTACACCACCTTTCTGTCCCACTGGCATTGTAAAGATTGAAGCCAGCTTGGATGCTGGCCCAATCATTTCTTTAATAGCATCGAATTTATTACCCGCCATAGCCAGGTATCTTTGTCCTGATGCAACATCCGAAGCAGTAAGAGGAGTTATCTCATTGACATCTTTTGCCAATTGTAACATTTCTCTTTGTTCTGCAATGGTAGCACCAGCAATTTTCGAAGCAGTCCAAACTTCATTCTGAACACCCGCAGAGTATTTATAGGCCCTTGCCATTCCCCCTACGAGCTGCATTCCGAAGTCCATTGTATTGGAAGCTGACATCTGTATACCTCTATTCCAGGTATTCATATCATTCATCATTGTTCTGAATGACCCAGATATCTTGCCAGCTTCTTGAGAGAATCGGTCTTTTAAAACCATGGCAACACCGACCTCTACTATACTCCTACTGGTATTCATAATTTATTTTCTTTTCTTTAATTGTTTATAATATTGCTCGGCCATTTCCTTGAATATTTTCCTTATTCGATACGGAAGACGTAAAAAGCCGAAATAGTCTAAGGCTATCTCGGCTCTGGTGATATAAACAAAATCACTCTCTAACATTACTCTTCCGTCAGGTAGAAAAAATTCGGTGCCCAAACTATAGGATAAGTTCTTTCCTCTCCAGTGGTTGGATTAGTGATATGGGATTCACCTTTGAAGATAGGGTCTATAGATAAGATATGCTTTCTCATCTCAGCCATATCCTTTGCAGTAAACGGAGTAAAGTTTTCTACCTTCTCCCAACTACCATCAACCTCTAAGTGAAGATTACGGCAAAGAAGAGGAGCATTCTTAGTTTGTTTATCCAAAGGCAACTTCATGAACTCTTGTTCTCCCTTACCAGTCATACAATCGAATTTAATTCTCTTGCCAGATGAAAGAGTGTATTCATGGTCTACCAATCTAACTCCCTCTGGATAATAAGGGATAGCATCTGGCTTCTGATTTAAATCCTCTACAGTTGGAGTAGTACCGTAATCGAAAAGGAACTCATGAAGGTCTTGGCCATAAGTAATCTTACCACCATTCTCTTTGCCCCAATCATATTCGAATTCTACTTCCTCTCCCAAAGAGAAGATACGAGAATTGAAGATAATAGCATAACGGTCATTGACTGGTAAGTTAAGGGCATCATCTACGGTTAATTTCCCATTAGGGGTAGCAGTAGTTCTAATTACAATTGCTGCAATGAACTTGGTAAGGTTCATCAAAGTCTTCATGTCTGAAAGGTTACTGAGAATATCTTCATCAGCACCATTCTGTTCTCTGATTTCATATTCGAAACCAGAAGGTCCGGTAAATCTAAATGTTCTAAATTCCATAATTTGATATATTTAATGTTTACAAATGTTCATAGTACTCCGTATAACAACAAGAAAGGGGTGAGCTCCTATCACAGGAATCCCACCCCTCCACCGAATCTTAGTGAAAATAGACTAAGGAATTAGTATTTATCTGCAGTACCAACTGAGAACTCTATGGACTCAATGGTATTCTCTGAAGCCATTCTGTCCAAGTCTAAGCCGGTAATCTTACATGGCCATACCTCTTCGAAGACGTGGGTATTAAGAACCGAGACTCCATCTCGGCAAGTTCATTTACAATAGCCGTTTCCCAATATTGGCTTGGTACCAAACCTCCACCAACTATGTGGTCTTGGCAAGCATAAAGCCAATCATGAAGCCATGTGTCTGAACCTGCAGTAGTCATAAGTTTCTCTACAATAAGGTTACCTATAGTAACCCTACCTGCAGTTTTAACGTCTCTATTGACGTCCCCATGAGCAACCTGGTCAATCTCAATATCAGGCAAAGTACAACTTTGGAATAGATAAGTATTGATAGGGTGTTTGGGGAACATGATGCTCCACAAGAATTTCTTCCGTGGGTTTTTTACTTTTGCTCCCATTGTGTTATGAGTTTATAAGTTATTACTTGTTTCTACGATTGATACTGCCTTAGAAGCTGCATCGATTACAATCTCCATAGTTACCTCTTGCATAGGAACTACATCCTTATACTTAAGGATAGCACGGTACTTACCCTGACGAGCATCTGCTTCGTTATTAACCGAAAGGTCATCCCAAGAAGTTGCATCTTGGTCACCCATCCAGGTATACTCGGTCATAGCATCTTCGTCTACCAAAGAATCCAAGGTAGGTTTAACCTCCAACCAGATTCTCTTCCAAGTACTCCAAACGTTTGGTTCTTCGATATACTTGTTGAGTACCGGGCGAAGGAACTTCTTCAGATAGAGATTCAACCTTACAATTGAAAGGAATCTTTCAGAATCCTGTTTCACTTGAGAAGAGAAGCAATGCCATAGCATGGTTTGCTTACCTGCATCTGGAGTATCTTTGATTACCATCTCATTGATATAATTCTGAGCAAGGGTGTTCAGTTCGTTATATCGAGAAGGAGAACCATAGTTAGGGCATACTGGACCAACTGCATCCCCAATAACTCCTCGGTTCATACCTGCAAAGGATTTCCAAGGACCATATTGAGTAGCAGAGGCATCTCCCAAACCTGCAATGGTACCTACTACATCGGAATCCTGAAGATTACCATTTTCGTTGTAGTACTTAAGTCCACCACCAAAGTAGGCAATGTACTTAGAGTTACCTACAGTACCAAGGCAAGTCTGTACCCAAGTAACCTGAGCTTTGTAATCTCTTGCCTGAGTACCTTGAGTATAATGGGTTAAGTGTTTGGGAACTTCGATATACAGTACCCATTCCATCAACTCTTTTGCCATATCTGCAGCAGCCTTATATACCTTGAGTACATCTGAATCGGTAGTAAGGTGTTGAGAGATATGTGAGATAAATAACTGGTAGAAGTCGGTGTAATCTTTTACCAAATCCAAGGAAGTAATCCATTCGTCAGCAGTAGGTGTAGTTCCAGCACTACCTACCGTACCATTAAACAGTTTCTCTGTTTCGGAAGGTGCAGCATCTCCCACGGTAATAGTGATAGCATTCTTAGTACCGTCGATATCATCGGTAAGCCACTTAATTAGGTTTTCAAAAGAGGAACCTGCAGTAATTACCGGCTTAATATATTCCGAGTTCTTAGCAAATGCACTAAGAGCAAGGTAATCTACCGAAGTATTATTGTTATCATCGGCAGTTTTGTAGGTTATTACTGGACCCTGTTCAAGTACTTGCCCATTAGCCGAATAGATTTTATAATACAAGGTATTAGCTTGTTTATAAAAACCAACCTGGAAAGTATCTGCACTACCAATGGGATCTCCATATCCCTTGGTTACTAATCCAAAACTATAGGTAGTACTACCCGATTTGAAAGTAATCAGAGCAGAGGGTTTAGCCGAGTCGGGTACAGCAGAAGTAACTGAAATTCCATCTTCTGAATCTTTAGCTTTTCTTGCCGCAGCCTGAGAAGCAGTTACTGTACCTTGAGTAGCTCCCTTACCAAGCACTCGAATAACACGAAGCTTAGAACCACCTTGCAAAGCCTTTTCGATATTTGATACAGAACCATCGGGTACAATTTCAGAACCATAGATTCTTTGGAACTGAGAGAAAGTAGAGATGATTTCTGAAGGGTCATCGTATGGACCTTTAGTAGTTCTAGCCAATACACAAGAAACTCCTAACATGGGAGTAGTTTGAAGAACATTGTTGTTCTTAAACTTAAAGTCAATGTGAGGTGAAGTTGGCATAATTCTATTGTGATTAAAGTTAATTACTTGTTTAATTTATACCCTAGAGTATTGTACCTATACCTTAGGTACTTTTAACTCTAGCATCTCATTTTCGTTTTGTTCTAACAATCCAATAAGAACCGATATATCCTTGATAGGTGTAAGAGTACCTTCTCCCAAAGCTTTTTCTGGAAGAATACCGTCCTTACATACATAGGTGTATACCTTCTCAAGTATACCATGCTCTACATCTGGATGGTCATAATAATTACCAATCTCAATGAATAGGTTTCCGGTAGGAGCAAGCCTGCCCTTTTCCCATTCCTCTAAGTCATTGAAGTATGGTCTCACGTATCCTCTAGCAGGTAAGCCGGTATATAAGATTGTATGTAGCAATCTCATATCTGCTTGTGTTTGAGAAACCAGATGTACATCTATGGTAATATCCTTAGTTTCATAAGGAAACTCTGAAGCTTGGTAATTACCATCCTCAAGTTTATCACCAATGATGTATTTATTCACACCAATATCTCCAGCATAATAACCCTGTAGTTCTATGGTTATTCTTGGGAGAGTCTTTGGGCCTTTTACTTGATTATTCCCTATACCAAAAAGTGGTATAAACTTCTTCATACCTTTGATTGCCTCTTGAAATCTTTTTTCGTTTTCTTGAGACAAAGGTAAGAAGTCTTCTGGGTTTAAGGTAAGACCCATTTCCAACATTGTACTAAGTAGAGAGATATAAAAAGTTCTTTCTACTATTTCTTCTGAGTTTACCATTAAAGTCCTAATCTAATATTTAATTGAACACTTTGATTGCCATTGTCATTAATATACCCATTATAAGTTACCTGAATACCTCCAAAACCACTCATTATGGTTTGTAAATGACCAACACAATTTAATTCACTAACCCATTGAGTAGCAATATTTGAAGGATAATCGGTAAGCCATACTTTAAAGGGTATTGGTTCTGAACCAATACCTCCAGGGAATTGACCCTCTATTGTCTTACTTATATCGGTTATCTTAAATTGTTTTATAAATTTAGCAACTTGAATACCGTTGATAAGGTAGTACTGATAACCCTTTACATTACTAATCTGAGCAGTACTAGTATTTTGACCAAGATTTGGGAATGGTATATTCGGGGTTGGTTCAAAGCCATACTTAGTAGTTCTAGTACCTGGAGATTGAGTTATATTTAAAACTATCTCAGTGTTAGGTTCTTGCTGTGAGATAATCTTAACTATAGCAGTTCTTTCCAAGGGGTCATAGTTACTGGGGTTATGTTCTTGATTAGTAGATTTAGTTTTGATAGTAAGCTTACCTGCGGCATTAGCTTCTCCAATTTCTTGGGTTACCTCTAACCAATCTGAGGAGCTTTCAACTTTCCAATCTACAGCACGATATTCATCTTGAGGCTTATTATCGATAAACTTCTGTTGGTAACTGTATACACCTATTTCTAGGGTCTCACCCCTTTTAGTACCATCGAAAGTATGGGAAGTAGTTTCTGGAGTGATACTAAAATAAGTTCCCCAGGTCTCTACTATTTTAGGAGCGGCCTTTTGTACCAGAGTTACTTCCCTTTCTACACCCTGAACTACTACCTTGAGAACCTGCTCTTTTATATTATTCATGTCTTCGTTTACTGCCTTAGGCTTTACCCTAATAGTTGCAGTACCAGTTCCGGATAATGAAGATATTTCAAAGTCTGCTGCCATTTTTAACTTTCCTTATTTCTTTTCTAACTTCATTTCGTATTTCCTTTTGTAAGGCAGCTTTTCCACCAGCAGCCTTAAATGCAGGATTCCAAAGAGGACGAGGTGGTAAATTACCATCTCTGCTACCATACTCTAACATGATAGCTATCTGATTCAAAGTCTTTCTTGAAGTCTTACCAGTATAGGTAATCTTCTTGATTCCAATTGGTAAACCAACGAAAGTTCTATTCTTGGTCTTTACTACAGTAACGGATTTAGCATATTGACCCGTGAGTCGTAATAGAGTATGCTCCCCATATTTCTTTACAGTACCTGGAGCATGTTTTGGCCAAGAAGTATGGGTACCGGGTGGTGGAACACCCGTATTCAAACTTCGTCTTACTATACGAAGAAGTTGATTACCAAACTTTTCTGTACCTTTCGCATAGCCTTCGGTTAAGATACTTGGAGTTTTGGCAATCAACCTTTCTGCACGAGCTTGTTCTCGTTTATCTACGTATATTTCTAGAGGGCCAACTGGAGTCGATAGTGTAATATTAACCGACTTACTTGGCATAATTCTTACTGTTGTTTAGGTTTATCCAATCCCAGCTCCTGAGCAATCCTTAATAAAAGGGTTTCTTGGTTAGTTAACCTCTCATCCATGGATAACTTAAATTCTTCGAAATCTGGAGCAGGATTACGAGGTGATTCTGAACGATTATTAATTAAACCAAGAATATTATCGCATTCAGAAACAACGGCCTCAAATTTGGCTTTGTTATTTAAAATATTTAAAGCATTCTGTTTCTGCATTGATACCTCATTAATGATATTATCGAGATTGGTCGTATAATAGGTACCATTATAAATACCTTCATTTACATTAGTTGGTAAATAAATGGTAATTTGAGATATTGAATCTTGTATCACTAATTCGATACTGTTAACAAAACCTTCTTTACCATTTGAGGCCATTGGTTTACTTTCGCCAACTTTTAAAACTCTTGCTTGGTCAAAGATTGGATAACCAGACCGACGATCTTTCTCTAAGGTGAAAATCATATCACCCTTTTGTACTTTCTGAAAAATCAATTCTTCCATAATCATTTTCTATTTATTAAGTTTAAACCGAATGATACTGCACCTGGATTCTTCTGCATGAAGTCTACCAGTTTTAGAAATTGATAGTATCCAAATTGATTAATGAGTACCTGAGCTTTGTTTGCTACTTCTTGTGCAATCTCTATATTGGGAGCCGGTAGAGCTAACTGTATCTTAAATTCGGTGAGTTGTTCTTTTTCCATAATTCCTTAGTTCAAGTGGTTAAAACGAAAAAAGGAGTACACCCCTGATAGATGTACTCCTTTCTAATCATCCTGGTATGACAATTGGTTATGCCGTTGTAGTACCTCCAGTAGTCTTCAGAGCTGCAACCACTTGGTTTATAATGTTCTGGTCTCTCTGGGCATCTACCACTCGGTTCAAACGGGCAATCTCCTGGTCCTTTGCAGCTGTCTCTTATACACATCTGACGCTGCCGA
>ENA-OZHF01000301-OZHF01000301.1-human-gut-metagenome-genome-assembly--contig:-NODE-301-length-15801-cov-8.436873_pt1 | contig 15801 bp, 9 predicted proteins | sample MGYA00244042_ERZ653678 | MGnify/ENA primary metagenome ERZ653678 (study PRJEB26926, sample SAMN06165340) | human gut metagenome | biome: ENVO:00009003; feature: ENVO:2100002; material: ENVO:00002003... | reverse complement strand
GCTCCTCAAACGGCAGGCTGCTGTCCGCTATATTATCAAGATCCTCCTGTAATACTTTATCAATCATAATATATATCTCCTTATATGATACAATTATCTGTAGTTTACCACTTTCGATATCAAATTACAACTCTTTACCCGCACATTCAAGTGCAGCCGCAATTACTTTATCCATATCGTAATATTTGTACTGTCCGAGTCTTCCGCCAAAAATAACATTGCTTTCTTTGTCCGCCAGTTCGCGGTATTTTTCATACAATGCATTATTTTCTTCATTATTCACAGGATAGTATGGTTCCATTCCCTGTTTCCATTCCGACGAATATTCTCTCGAAATCACCGTTTTAGGCTGTTTTCCGAACTCAAAATGCTTATGTTCTATGATACGAGTATACGGTACCTCACGGTCAGTGTAATTAACAACGGCATTGCCCTGATAATTCTCACAATCAAGCACCTCAGTCTCAAAGCGCACGCTCCTGTACTGAAGCGGTCCGTAACAATATCCGTAATATTCGTCTATCATTCCCGTAAAAATCGTTTTCCGGGCAATATTCTTATTATCCCTGATAAAATCAAAATAATCCGTGCCGGTTCTTACCTCAATTCCTTCAAGCATTTTCTCTATTATTGCCGTGTATCCGCCGATAGGTATTCCCTGATATCTGTCATTAAAATAATTGTTATCATATACGAATCTAAGTGGAAGTCTCTTGATTATGAAAGCCGGAAGTTCCTTGCAGTCCCTTCCCCACTGTTTTTCTGTATAACCTTTGATAAGTTTCTCATATACATCACGGCCGACAAGCGACAATGCCTGTTCCTCCAGGTTATGCGGCTCTGTAATTCCAAGATCAGCTATCTGTGATGCGATTATTTCCTTGGCCTGCTCAGGGGTTCTTATATTCCACATCCGGCTGAAAGTGTTCATATTGAACGGCAGATTATAAAGTTCATCCTTATATACGGCTACCGGCGAATTAATGTAATTGTTGAATTCGGCGAAACGGTTAACATAATCCCATATCTGCTTATCGCTTGTATGAAAAATATGCGCACCGTATTTGTGCACATTTATTCCCTCCGTACTCTCGGTATATATATTGCCTCCGATATTATTCCGCTTATCTATTACAAGACATGTTCTGCCCTTCTTATAAGCCTCATGCGCAAATACAGCGCCGAAAAGTCCGGCTCCGACTATGAGATAATCGTACATAAGTCCTCCTTACCGTTAAGACATAAACTCATCATAGACCGGCATTACCTCGTCTGTCGGTCCTATCATTTTAATATCGCCTTCATGCAGCCAGATTACACGGTCGCAGAACTTACGAATCGTATCGCTGTTATGTGATACGAGGATTACTGTTCTGCTTTCATCCTTGATAAGTTCCTGCATCTTGGCACCGCTCTTTTTACGGAACTTGGCATCTCCGACACTCAGGACTTCATCAACAAGCATAATCTTCGGTTCAAGAATTGCCGTAATTGAAAATGCGAGCTTTGAGAACATTCCGCTTGAATATGTTCTTACAGGCATATCAATAAACTTTCCGATTTCGGCAAAACTTATAATCTCGTCCATCTTCTCGGTTATCTTGTCCTTAGGATATCCGAGAAGCATTCCGGAAAGATATATATTCTCTCTTCCTGTCAGTCTGGTCTGGAAACCGACACCGATTGAGAGAAGTGCCAGAGAATCAGTATAATTCTCTATTGTTCCTTCATCCGGTGAAAAAATACCGGCAATAGCTCTTAAAGTCGTTGACTTGCCGCTTCCGTTTTTACCGACAAGCCCGACAATTTCGCCCTTCTTTACGTCAAAAGATATTCCCTTAACAGCCTCAAAGACATCCGCCTTATTCTTGCGCAGTTTAAAAAGACTTCTCCTTATGGACATATTATGGAGACATTTATACCTTATATGAAGATTTCTTACTTCAATTGCATTTTCTTCCTGCATTTAGATCACCTTAATATAACTATTTTCATATTTATAGATAAGCTTAATTCCTCCGACTGTCATCAGAAGTCCTACGACAAACCACGCCGCTAATACCTTATATCCAACATTTGACGAATAGATAAGGCAGTTACGCATGGAAGTCATAAGAAAAGCCATCGGGTTACACTTGCCAAGAATCGTTCTGAACGGTTCCGGAACCATGTCCAGTTTGTAGAATACACCTGACATGTAAAACACGACTCTGAGCACTACATTTATGACATTCCTCAGGTCCTCAACGAATACACCGAAATGCGCTATAATTGCGCTGAACCCGAATGTCACAAGGAAAAGTGTGATAAATACCGGTATCACCCAGAGGGCGTATATCGTAAGATGTACCTTATAATATATCATAAGCACAATGATAATGCCAAACGACACTGCCATCTTGAACGCCAGCACCAACATCTGCGTAAAAATAAGTGCATACTTGGGTATATATACCTTCGTGACGATTGATTTGTTCGATGCAACGATTTTGACGCTCTGCATGACATTTTTATTGAAAAAGTCCCATAACGTTATACCGATTATAATATAGAGTGTCATGTATTGACCGCTCTTGTTAAAAATAATTGTATAGATAAACCAATATACTATTGTAAAAAGTACAGGTTCCAAAACCCACCATAACCATCCCAGATATGAACCGGCCACTTCCGATTTCAGGGATGACTTTGCAGAAAATCCTATATATTTATAGAATTTCTTCATATCTTTGATAAACTTAGCCATATGCCTTTTTGCGCACGCTCCTTTCTGTCAATCCCGTTCAATATAACACTAATATTACGTAAAGTCAATAAAACTATACCCCGCACATGTTAAATACGGGGTATAGAGATATTAGTTATTCATATTAATTAAAGTTCGACTTTAACTTTATCGAGATGCCAGATATCGCGCACATACTCTTCGATAGTTCTGTCCGATGAGAACTTGCCGCTGCATGCTGTGTTAAGCATGACGGAACGGGCCCATCCTTCGCTGTCCCGGTATTTTTCTTCAATCTTCTTCTGTGCATCAGCATACGAACGGAAATCCTTAAGGATAAAGTAAACATCCGGCTTCGCATCATAGAGAAGCGAATTGTAGATATCCCTGAAAAGCTCAGGATCCTCAGGTGAGTAGAAACCGTTGATAAGCTGCATAAGCACCTGTCTGATTTCCTGGTCGTTATTGAAGATATCCTGAGGGTTATATCCGCCCTCATTCTGGTATTTGATAACTTCTTCAGCTGTAAGTCCGAAGATTACCGCATTTTCTTCTCCGACTTCCTTGACAATCTCAACGTTAGCGCCGTCCATTGTTCCGAGTGTCATCGCACCGTTAAGCATGAACTTCATATTACCTGTACCTGAAGCCTCTTTGCTGGCTGTTGAAATCTGCTCGCTGACATCAGCTGCCGCAAAAATAATCTCGGCATTGGAAACACGGTAATTCTCAATAAATACAACCTTAATCTTGCCGTCGATGTTCTTATCATTGTTGATAACATTGGCAACATTATTGATAAGTTTGATCGTGAGTTTTGCTCTTCTGTATCCTGCTGCTGCCTTGGCACCGAAAATAAATGTTCTCGGATAGAAATCCATATCTGGATGCGCCTTAATCTGGTTATACAGATACATTACGTGAAGGATATTAAGAAGCTGTCTCTTATATTCATGAAGTCTCTTAACCTGTACGTCAAAAATCGAACGCGGGTCAACATCAACTCCGTTATGCTCTTTGATATAAGCTGCAAGTCTCAACTTGTTCTGGTATTTAATCTGCATAAATTCCTGACGGCTGAGTTCATCATCTGCATATACCGCAAGTTTCTTTATCTGTGAGAGATCTGTGATCCACTCATCGCCAATCTTTCTGGTTACCCAGTCAGCAAGAAGCGGATTTCCGTGAAGAAGGAATCTTCTCTGTGTAATACCGTTGGTCTTATTATTGAACTTCTCAGGCATCATCTCATAGAAATCCTTAAGTTCCTGTTTCTCAAGAATTTCCGTATGAAGTGCTGCTACACCGTTTACAGAGAAACCTGCAACGATTGCGAGGTTTGCCATCTTAACCTGACCGTCATAGATGATTGCCATCTTAGCGATTTTGTCCTGATTGCCTGGGTATAATTTCTTAACCTGCTCAACAAATCGTCTGTTAATCTCTTCAACAATCTGATATATTCTCGGAAGAAGTCTTGAGAAGAGTTCAATAGGCCATTTTTCAAGTGCCTCAGCCATAATTGTGTGATTGGTATATGCACATGCCTTGTTGGTAACTTCCCATGCCTCATCCCATGTGAGTTTCTCGTCATCCATAAGAATTCTCATAAGTTCTGCTACCGTAACTGTCGGATGCGTATCGTTAAGCTGGAAGCAGATTTTCTCATAAAGCTTTCTTACATCATCATGTGTCTCTTTGTATTTGGCAACTGCTCTCTGAACACTTGCTGATACGAAGAAATACTGCTGCTTAAGTCTTAATTCCTTACCTGCATAATGGTCATCGCAAGGGTAAAGGACTTCGCAGATAGTTTTTGCAAGGTTCTCCTGCTCAACTGCCTTGTGGTAATCACCTTTGTCAAAAGAATCAAGGTTGAACTCCTGGATAGGCTCTGCATCCCAGATTCTTAATGTGTTTACAATATTATTGCCATATCCGACAACCGGAAGATCATAAGGTACGGCGCGTACACACTGGTATCCTTCCTGTACGAAATTGTCTCTTCCCTTATCATCAACATAAGATCTTACATATCCGCCGAATTTAACTTCAACCGCATATTCAGGTCTCTTGATCTCAAATGGGTTACCATCTCTTAACCAGTCATCCGGAATCTCAATCTGATATCCGTTCTCAATCTTCTGTGCAAACATACCGTATCTGTATCTGATTCCACAGCCGTATGCCGGATATCCGAGTGTTGAAAGTGAATCGAGGAAACATGCTGCAAGACGTCCGAGGCCACCGTTTCCGAGTGCCGCATCCGGTTCCTGATCTTCTATAACATTAAGGTCAAAACCAAGCTCATCAAGTGCTTCTTTAACTTCCTTGTAACATGTAAGGTTAATCATGTTGTTGCCGAGCGCACGTCCCATGAGGAATTCCATCGACATATAGTACACTGTCTTGGCATCCTCTTTCTCAAATTCCCTATGAGTTGCAATCCATCTGTCGATTATATAATCCTTAACCGTATATGCAACTGCCTGAAAAACCTGCTGTTTGCTTGCTTCGTCAATTGTCTTTCTGTACATGTTCTTGACATTTGACACTACCTGTTTTTTGAAATCTTCTTTGTCAAACTCCATTTTCTCCATCCTGATTTCTCCCTTTGTTTAATTTTTGGAAACACCCAATGTAACTGTCTCGCCATTGATATTCCATTCCTTAGAGTAACCTTTTATTTCTCCAGATATTATGTCGGTTGCAAGAACCTCCGCCTTAACGGTATCTGAATTTTTATCCAGAAGCGCGGCAATTTTATCATTACCTTCCGAAGAAACGGTAATCTTATCCATTACTTCAAATCCTGCTTCTTTTCTCATGGTCTGTATCTTACTGATAAGCTCCCTTACAAAGCCTTCTTCAATAAGTTCAGGAGAAAGATTTGTATCAAGAACAACCGTCACGCCGTTATCGCTTGCCGATTCAAAGCCTTCTGTCTGTGCAATATCAATAAGAAGATCATCCTTGGTAAGTTCAACTTTCTCTCCGCCAAAATCAAATGTAAGCATTCCATTGGCATTGAGCTCATCCATGGCAGCATTGCCGTCAATTGCCGAAAGAGCCTGACGGATCTGTCCGAGGAGTTTACCGTACTTAGGACCTACTGTCTTAAGCTGCGGTTTGAAGCTGTATGAGCTGTATGCTCTTACGTCATCCGTAAATTCCACTGCCTTAACGTTAAGTTCATCCTCAATAATTTCCTTGAAAAATTCCGGAACTTCAAAAGGTGCCTTAACATACATTTTGCCGATAGGCTGTCTGTTCTTGATATTGGCTGCATTACGGCACGCACGTCCGATAACAACGATTTTAAGAACTTCATCCATATTCTTCTCAAGCTCTTTATCAATATATGTTTCGTCAGCTACAGGATAATCACAAAGATGTATGCTCTCCGGTGCATCCTTATCGATACTCTTGACAAGATTGAGATAAATTTCCTCTGTCATAAACGGTATCATAGGAGCTGCTACCTTGCAAAGTGTTACAAGACAGGTATAAAGTGTCATGTAAGCATTTATCTTATCCTGCTCCATTCCCTTAGCCCAGAAACGTTCTCTTGAACGTCTTACATACCAGTTGCTGAGGTCGTCAACAAATTCTTCAAGAACTCTTGTCGTCTCCGGAATCTTATAATCGTTAAGATAAGAATCCACTGATTTCACAAGTGAGTTGAGCTTACTTAAAATCCACTTATCCATTACGGAAAGTTTATCATATTCAAGCTGGTATTTGGTTGCGTCAAATTCATCTATATTCGCATAAAGCACGAAAAATGCATATGTGTTCCAGATTGTTCCGAGGAATTTTCTCTGTCCTTCGGTAACGGCCTTATCGTAAAATCTGTTCGGAAGCCATGGTGCCGAATTTGAGTAGAAATACCATCTGATTGCATCTGCGCCATGTGTTTCAAGAGCATCAAACGGATCAACCGCATTGCCCTTTGATTTACTCATCTTCTGGCCGTTCTCATCCTGTACATGTCCGAGAACGATTACGTTCTTATACGGTGCCTTATTAAACAGCAATGTTGATTCTGCAAGCAGTGAGTAGAACCATCCTCTTGTCTGGTCAACAGCTTCAGAAATAAAGTCTGCCGGGAACTGCTTCTCAAAAAGTTCCTTATTCTCAAACGGATAATGATGCTGTGCAAAAGGCATTGCTCCCGAGTCAAACCAGCAGTCGATAACTTCCGGCACTCTCTTCATGGTTTTTCCGCAATCCGGACACTTAATTGTTACCGCATCAATGAACGGACGGTGGAGTTCAATATCGTCAGGACAGTTATCCGACAATTCTTTAAGTTCTGCAATGCTTCCTATGGAGTGCATCTTGCCACAACCCTCGCACTGCCAGATATTAAGAGGAGTTCCCCAATATCTGTTACGGCTGATTCCCCAGTCCTGAACATTCTCAAGCCATGCGCCGAAACGTCCTTTTCCGATTGTCTCAGGAATCCAGTTGATTGTATTATTGTTACGGATAAGGTCATCCTTAACCGCTGTCATCTTAATGAACCATGACTCTCTCGCATAATAGATAAGAGGTGTATCGCATCTCCAGCAGAACGGATAATCATGTTCAAATTTAGGTGCTGCAAAAAGCTTACCTTCCGCATCAAGGTCTTTAAGGACTTCAGGGTCTGCTTTCTTAACGAAAAGGCCTGCATAAGGCGTTTCCTCAGTCATATCACCCTTGCCGTCTACGAATTGTACAAACGGAAGATCATATTTACGGCCTATTCTCGCATCATCTTCACCGAATGCCGGTGCAATGTGTACGATTCCTGTACCGTCTGACATGGATACATATCCGTCACATGTCACGAAATGGCCTTTCTTGTTCTGTCTGGCTGCTGATTCCGCAGCACATGCATAAAGCGGCTCATACTCTTTATATTCAAGTTCACTTCCTTTATATGTCTGAAGAACTTCATAAGCCGGTGTTCCCTCTTCTCTCTCAAGTGTTCCGAGAACCTTGTCAAGAAGTGCTTCTGCCATATAATAGGTATATCCGTCAACAGCCTTAACCTTACAGTATGTGTCATCAGGGTTGACGCAGAGTGCCACATTGGATGGAAGTGTCCAAGGTGTTGTTGTCCATGCGAGGAAATAAGCATCCTCACCTTTAACCTTAAATCTTACGATTGCCGAGCGTTCCTTAACTGCTTTATATCCCTGTGCAACCTCATGTGATGAAAGAGGGGTTCCGCATCTCGGGCAGTAAGGAACAATCTTAAATCCTTTGTAAAGAAGTCCTTTATTCCAGATTTCCTTAAGGGCCCACCATTCGGACTCTATGAAGTCATTATCATATGTTACATAAGGGTGGTCCATATCGGCCCAGAAACCGACTGTATTGGAGAAATCCTCCCACATTCCCTTATACTTCCATACACTTTCCTTGCAATGCTCGATAAACGGCTCAAGTCCGTACTGTTCAATCTGTTCCTTGCCGTCAAGTCCGAGCTTCTTCTCAACTTCAAGCTCAACCGGAAGACCGTGTGTATCCCATCCTGCCTTACGCGGTACCATATATCCTTTCATTGTCCTGTATCGCGGAATCATATCCTTGATTACACGCGTAAGAACATGGCCGATATGCGGCTTTCCGTTAGCGGTAGGCGGTCCGTCATAGAATGTATATGATGGGCAATTCTCGCGCATCTTCATGCTTTTTTCAAAAATCTGATTGTCTTTCCAGAACTTTTCAATCTGTTTTTCTCTCTCGACGAGTTTCAATTCTGCAGAAACTTTCTCGTACATCTTACTCTTCCTTTCAATAAATTATATTCTGATACGGCAACGGTAATTTAAAAAACCTCTGCCGGTAATTGGCAGAGGCCTGAAAATCAATAATAATCAGTGTGCTGCATTGCAGCATCCGTTCGGCATACCAACATATGCGTTCTCTGTAACGGGAGAAAACCGTCATCTCTTAATAACCTTAACGGCGTTCAGATAGAAACTCCGGAGTGATGTTCATCTGATTCCTACTTATACCGCATCACAGCACCGCGGCTCTCTGAAATGTTCGGAAAAAGACTACTGTCTCCATCAAAGTCTTAAACATAATTATTATAGACATATCGTGTTCGATTTGTCAAACACTGTTTTAAATTTTAAAGCGGTATCCCACGCCCCATATTGTCTCAATGTACTGCGGCTTAGATGTATTATATTCTATCTTTTCGCGTATCTTCTTAATATGGACAGTTACCGTTGCAATATCGCCCACGGAATCCATCTCCCAGATTTCTTTAAAAAGTTCTTCCTTCGTATACACACGGTTAGGATGCTTGGCAAGGAATACCAGCAAATCAAACTCTTTTGTTGTAAAATTCTTCTCCTCACCGTTTACAAAAACCCTTCGCGCGGTAAGGTCAATTTTGATTCCTCTGATCTCAAGCTCCTCATTCGGCTCAGCATTGGATGACACAAGCCTTGCATATCTTGACATGTGGGCTTTGACACGCGCTACGAGTTCGCTCGGGCTGAACGGTTTCGTAATATAATCATCCGCTCCGAGTCCCAGCCCGCGTATCTTATCAATATCCTCTTTACGTGCGGAAACCATAAGGATAGGTGCGTTGCTTATCTCTCTTATTCTCTCGCATATCTCAAAACCGTCCATTCCCGGCAGCATTATGTCAAGAATATAGAGATCGAAATCCTCACTCATGGCAAGTCCCAGTCCGTCAGTTCCGTTATTGGCTATAACAACTTCAAAATCACTCAGTTCAAGATAATCTTTCTCAAGTTCCGCAATGCTCTGTTCATCTTCTACTATCAGAATTCTTTTCTTGGTACTCATTTTGTCATCTCCTGTCTTATTTCTATTCTTTATCTATTCTCTTGGGAACCGGCTTGGCCTGTTTGTGTTTGATCATGGTGATATGCATTATTGTGCCGACTCCCGGTGTACTCTCTGCGCTTATCGTTCCACCATGATCTTTAATAATCTTGCTTACAATCGAAAGACCTATCCCGCTTCCGCCGGCGGCTGTGTTGCGTGAGGCATCAGCCCTGTAAAAGCGGTCAAAAATATGCGGAAGGTCCTTTGGCTCTATTCCCTTGCCGTTATCTTCTATATCAATAAATACATTGTCACGGTTCTCCGTGAGTCTTATATCAATCGCACTTTGTTCTTTGTCGCGGTATTTGACCGAATTGCTCACGATATTATTTATTACACGTTTAAGTTGTTCCGGATCTGCTATGATCGTGGTCTTACGGCTGATTTCATTGGAATACGAAAGTCTGACACCCTCCGCATCCAGTTCTGTTCCTATTTCTTCCACACAGTCCTCAAAATAATCCGTAAGATTAATACATACGAAATTATATGGTACCCTGTCCGTGTCAATCTTTGAGTAAAATGTAAGTTCATCTATAAGTTTATCCATATCACAAGCTTTATTATATATGGTCTTAACATATCTGTCCATCTTCTCCGGTGTATCCACAACACCGTCCATTATTCCTTCCACATAGCCTTTGATGGCTGTAATAGGAGTTTTTAAATCATGGGAGATATTTCTTATAAGTTCCTTATTCTCGTTGTCTATCTTAATCTTATCCTCGGCATTTTCCAGAAGTCTTTTTCTCATGCTGTCAAAATCCCTGCAGAGTTCCGCTATCTCGTCCTTGCCCTCAACATCCATCTTAAAATCAAGATTACCGTTCTTAATATTATATGTGGCCAGTTTCAATTTATTGATAGGTGATACCGTTTCTTTATATATCCATGTGGTAAATATACCGCTCGTGAAAATAAGGATAAGCACGATACCCACAATTCCGTCAAAGATAAGCATCTTCATCTGCGGCACCAGTTCATCAATACACATGACAACATATGCATACCCGCTGTTGCCGGGATCGCCGTAATCTATGATATTGACAATCGCCTGCTCTTGTTCAAGATAAATTGCCGCTCTGTCAGAGTCCCCATTATAATCTATTCTGTTAATCTGTTCAAGGATTTCGTCAGAGCGTTCATCGCCGGAATAGACGCACTCTGAATTCTTAACCACTACAAGGAAAGCACTTCTCTTCTTGAGTTCTGTGTTTATCCCATCCATAAAATCATAATCCGAGAAAAGATACGGCTCATTATCCGCCGCGTCAGCCAGCTTGCTGTACTCACTTTCGCATATATTGAACACCAGGGCTGCAGGATTGATGAGTGTCTCGTATGAAGTCCCATCCGCATTATAGCTGCGCCTGATTTCCTTAAGTTTAAAAGATGCCACAAGTATAAGTGCCACTGAAAAAAGTAACACCGGCACAATTATAAGTATTGCAAATGATATTTTTAACTTAGTTGAAAGTTTCATACTGGCTCCTGTCAAACAAAAAGGTCCGGACAAATCCTGTCCGAACCTATTTTAACATAAAACACAATCAAAAAATACTAAAGTATTATAAACTTTATAAATATTTTCTTAAGTCATCTGCCTTGTCGGTCTTCTCCCACGGAAGGTCAAGGTCTGTACGTCCGAAATGTCCGTACGATGCTGTCTGTTTGTAAATCGGTCTTCTCAAATCAAGCATCTTGATGATTCCGGCCGGTCTTAAATCAAAATTCTCTCTGACAATCTCAACGAGTCTTGCGTCATCAAGCTTACCCGTGCCGAAAGTCTGTACATTGATTGATGTCGGATGTGCAACTCCGATTGCATATGACAGCTGTATTTCACATCTGTCTGCAAGTCCTGCTGCCACGATATTTTTGGCTGCATATCTTGCTGCGTAAGCTGCAGAACGGTCCACCTTGGTGCAGTCCTTTCCGGAGAAAGCTCCGCCGCCGTGTCTTGCATATCCGCCATATGTATCTACAATAATCTTACGTCCCGTGAGTCCGCTGTCACCCTGCGGTCCGCCTATTACGAAACGTCCTGTAGGATTGATGAAAAACTTGGTCTTATCATCGACAAGTTCTGCCGGAAGAACCGGATCCAGTACGTATTTGCGGATATCCGCATGAATCTGTTCCTGTGTAACATCAGGATCATGCTGTGCTGATATTACAACAGCATCAAGATGAATTGCTTTATTGTTCTCATCATATTCAACGGTAACCTGTGACTTGCCATCCGGTCTTAAGTACTTAAGAGTGCCGTCTTTACGAACCCTGGCAAGCTGTCTGGCAAGCCTGTGTGCAAGTGCTATAGGATATGGCATATATTCCTCGGTCTCATTGGTGGCATAACCGAACATCATTCCCTGGTCTCCGGCTCCGATTGCATCGATATCAGCATCATCCATACCGGATTCTTTGGCCTCAAGTGCCTTATCAACTCCCATTGCGATATCCGGTGACTGTCTGTCAAGTGCAACCATTACCGCGCAGGTATTTCCGTCAAATCCGATATCAGTACTGGTATATCCTATTTCCTTAACCGTATCCCTTACTATTTTCTGGATATCAATATTGGCTTTGGTTGTAATCTCACCCATTACAAGCACAAAACCTGTGTTGCAGCATGTCTCGCATGCGACACGGCTCATCGGATCCTGCTCAAGCAATGCGTCCAGTATCGCATCTGAAATCTGGTCACAGACTTTGTCCGGATGTCCTTCCGTGACCGATTCTGAAGTAAATAAAAATTTCTCCATCGTAATCTCCTTTAAATTATGGTATTAAAAACGAGTCCATACACAAATATGGACTCGATTATAAATTCGTAATCAAATCCACTTATTGCTCGAAATTGCCATATATCATATAATATATGTAACTTCTAATTTCGCTCAGGCTGGCACCTTCCTGTTAAGGGGTTGCCGTGACTTCTCAGATCCTATGTATCTCCATCACTCTGAATAAGCGGGATTAATTCCATGTATTAACTTGTTTTACGCATAACATTGTAAAGCCTGTGAGCCCGATAGTCAATAGGCTATTTACAATTCATATATTTTGTCGAGATTAAGTTTCTCGAGCTGTTTGCGCGGACCGACAACACACATGCTTCCCGCGGACACACATTTACCGAGTGCATCTGCGATTCCAGCAATGTCTTCCGGGCGTGCATTCAGAAGATTTTTTCTCCGTAAACATCTGCTTTCGTAGCTTATTCTTCTGAAAAAAAGCGTATCTGCGATATTTCCTTTGATTTTAGGTGTAAACACCGGTGACATATCTGCAACCGCTCCTATTATATATTCAGTTATATCATCGCATTCCGCACAGAATTTTTTCAGAAATTCACCTATTTTATCTGTGTTCTTAATGAATCCTGCAATATCCGGATCTCTGTATGTGTAACATGATGCAAATCCGTTCTCCCTTACCTGGAAATCCGTTCCGTATGCGCCGCCCTTAACTCTCACAACGTTCCACAGATAATCTAACGAAATTATCTTGGATGCCAGTATTGCCCTTTCCGAATAACGTAATCCATGTGCCATCATGCTGCTTCCCATTACCGCAAATGACACATCAGAAGGTATCACTATTCCCTCCCTGGCAGGCTTGTTAAGTTCGATCAGATCATGTCCGGCTCTCTCATTTCCCGACGTGAATGCTCCCGTAAAGAAATCCGTAACAATATGTGCACAATCATGCATCGTTCCCGTAACGCTGACGGTCATTCTTGTACTGTCAAATATGCGTGGTTTAAGTGCTTCCATACACGCTTTGACCTTGGGATATTCCACGTCAAAATTATCTCCTATATCCTTAAGCCAATTGTAGTATGTAATACCTCCGCTGTATTCGCCCACAACTCCCGAAAGCGACCATGATGATGCCACGCGGCTCATCGCCGCACCGATTCCTGATGATGTGACTCCATCTCTAAAATCAACTATATACTGATGTACGATATCCTTAATGTCCTTCAGGTCATCAAAACAGCAGTCGTTGATAAATTCGGCAATGAGTTCCATGGCCGGCTGTATTTTTTCCTCAAGTGCACTGAATGCAATATAATACTTCACACTGTCAGATACGTTTTCGTTTCCCGCATATGATACTATGCCCGAATCAAGACTTCCGCAATACATTCTTAGCAATGCCTGAATCTTGGACCCGTCATGTTTAAGCGTACGGCTGTTGCCGATTATTTCATTCATAAGCGAAAGAATCTTAATGTTGTCAGCACTTATACCATCTATGTCAAAATACAGTGTAACATATAATATTCCATCCGTATTTATAGGATGCAACAGAACATCGCAGCCTTTGTATCGTTCATATTCACAGGCAAAATCCTCCGGCTTGTCATCTATATCTTCTATGGCAAGCGACGGAAGTGACTCAAGCGCTTCCTTCGTATCCGTGCTGCTCTGCCATTTTTCCAGTTCCTGCTGCATGGCAATATATTCTTCGCGTGTTCTGTCATCCCATCCGGAGGTGATTCGGAGTATCCTGTCTTTTTCCCTGTTGCGCCGTTCTTCTCCGGCTGTATATGACGGATGCATCACATATTCGCACTTATGATTATTCTTAACAATCACACGTTCAAGTATATCTTCAAAATACTTTCCGGCAGCTCCTTCATGCAGCTTCTTAAAAAGCCCGTCTGTAAGAAGATTGAGCTCCGGACTTCCGCCATAACAGATACTTCCGGTAACTGAAAGTGTATATGCCAGCCCCCTTGGTGTTGAGCCGAAATCTCTTTCTCTCATGGCAAATTCACACGCTGCAAGACTGGCCTCAAGGAGTTCCCTGTCTATACCTTCCGAAACGACTTTTTGAATGGTATCATTAATAATATTTATTACCGCATCCGTATTATCTTCGGAAACATTGATAACCTGTATCATTACCCATGGCTGTTTCACTCCCTCGATTACACTCATGCTTACATCCTGCGCCAGGTCATTCTCTAACAATGCATTTACCAACGGTGCATGATTGCTTCCCGTAAGGATATCCGAGAGTATCCTCATAGCCACTATGTCTTCGGCATCCGCATACGTTCCGAACACATATCCGAGTCCGATTAATACTTTGTCCTCATCACTTTCCTGCGGATTGATCTCGTATTGCACATCCATGCGGCCGGCATTTACGCTATTTTGCAGTTCAACCTGCGGGATATCATATTTATCCGCAGCATCGTATTCACAAAGGTATCCGTCCAGAAGTTTAAGTACTGCATCAATGTCTACGCTGCCGTCAAGAACTATGTATGCATTGGACGGATGATAAAATTTCTTATGTGCCGCCTTAAAATCTTCATAAGACAATCCGGTTATAGCATCCGGGTCACCACCCGAAATATATCTGTAACAATTATCCGGGAAAAGCATTCTTGTCATGCCGTATTCCATTCCGGTATACGGGTCCGCAAATGCTCCTCTCATCTCATTATATACAACTCCTTTGTAACTTATATTACCATCACCGTCAAATTCGTAATGCCAGCCTTCCTGGCGGAATATCTCCGGTCTGGTATAGATAAGAGGATGCAGCACCCCGTCCATATATACATTTATAAGATTCAGAAAATCCTTATCGTTCCGGCTACAGACAGGAAAACTTGTCCTATCCGAGTATGTCATTGCATTCAGAAAAGTATTCAGAGAGCCCTTCATAAGTTCCACAAACGGCTCCTTTACCGGATATTTTTCCGAGCCGCCGAGAAGTGCATGTTCAAGTATATGAAAAACACCGCTGTCATCCCACGGTGTTGTCCTGAATGTGATGTTAAATGTCTTATTCTCATCTTCACGTTCAAGCCAGATAAGGCTTGCGCCTGACTTGACATGCCTCATTTCATGAAGACATGTATCTATTTCCAGAAGCTTTTTCGTGCCGGTTTCTTCAAAGCCATGTATCATAATTAAGGTTCCATTCTGCATGCAGCAATTGCAAGCGCTCCCGGTCCGATATGACATCCTATGCTTAACGATAACGGACTAATAAGCAGATTCCTTCCCGGAAAAGCTTCGTTGACTTCATCAATCCAGCTCTGTAATGTCTCGTCATCAACATGGCTGTATGCAATACATAATCTCATACGGCCCTGTTTATCAAGCTCTGCAAAGCGTTCCTCAAAATCCTTCTGCATTGCCTTGATCATAACATGTCTTGCTTTCTTCATTCCGCGCTCTTTG
>ENA-OZHF01000275-OZHF01000275.1-human-gut-metagenome-genome-assembly--contig:-NODE-275-length-16181-cov-5.305159_pt1 | contig 16181 bp, 8 predicted proteins | sample MGYA00244042_ERZ653678 | MGnify/ENA primary metagenome ERZ653678 (study PRJEB26926, sample SAMN06165340) | human gut metagenome | biome: ENVO:00009003; feature: ENVO:2100002; material: ENVO:00002003... | reverse complement strand
GAGATACTGATCGGTCTCGTGGGCTCGGAGATGTGTATAAGAGACAGATATACGTGTAATCGATATTCAAAGGATTACAATAAGTATCCATACGCATGTCCTGTGCAGAAAGGAAATTCGCCAAACACAACAGCAGCACCAGACCACTTAATCTTTTCATCATATTATCCACATTTATATTTCTAAATATTCATTTATACATCACGAAATATGCACCATTATTTACACAGAGATTCAGGAACATCATATTCTTCCTGCAGGCGGGCAAGTTCCGCTTTCAATTCTGCAGCAACCTTCTCCATCCCTTTTTCACCATACAAATTATGCATTTCTGCCGGGTCCTCCTTCAAATCATAAAGTTCCCACTTGTCATCCACATAAAAATGCATCAATTTATAGCGCTCCATCTTGACACCGTAATGTGCACGGACACTATGAAAACCGGGGAATTCATAATAGTGATAGTAAAGTGACTTCCTCCAGTTTCGTGGAGTATTTTCTCCCTCTACCAACCGACGAAATGACACTCCCTGCATGTCTTCAGGAATCTCAATTCCACACATATCGAGAAAAGTGGGAGCGAAATCAATATTTTGAGTTAATCCTGTTACCTGCGTTCCAGGCTTAATATGTCCCGGCCAGCTCATTACCATCGGCATACCGAAAGACTCCTCGTACATAAAACGTTTATCAAACCAACCGTGCTCGCCCAGATAGAACCCCTGGTCTGTAGTATAAACGACAATCGTATTTTTATCCAATCCGGTACGCTTCAAATAATCCAATATTTCTCCTACACTCTCGTCCACGCTTGCCACACAAGCCATATAATCCTGCAAATAACGCTGATATTTCCATTCTGCCACCTCTTTGAAAGTACGCTGTTTCGAATAAAATTCATTGTTCCGTTCACGATAGGCATCCATAAAACGGCGGCGCTCATCCGGCTCCATCGTACCAAGAAAAGCATGAGGCCACGGGTCGAATAGCAGACTGTCGCTATTCATACCCGCAACCATCTTCAAGTCGTGACCTTCGTACATATCACGGTATATATTCATCTTCTGCATTTGTGCCGCATAACGTCCTTCGTATGCATCATAATAATTGTCGGGTAAAGGGAACTGCGTGTGTTCGTACAAATGATAATGCCGTTCGGCAGGCACCCAATTACGGTGAATGGCTTTGTGATGCATCATCAGGAAAAAAGGTTTATTCTTATCCTCGCGCCCACTCATCCAGTCTTCACAATATTGAGTGATGAGGTCAGTTACATATCCTTTATGCCGAGTGGTATCTCCCTCGGTAATAAAATACGGATTATAATAATCTCCCTGATCATTCAAAATCATCCAATGGTCAAACCCGGTAGGCTTTGAAACAAGATGCCACTTGCCGATAATGGCTGTTTCATAACCGTTTGCTTGCAATATCTTCGGCAGTGTCTGCTGCGAACCGTCAAATCCTTTATTTCCATTCCTCATAAAACCATTCTTATGACTATGCTTACCAGTCAGTATGGCTGCACGACTGGGACCGGAAATGGAATTGCAACAGTAATTATTCTGAAATACCGCCCCTTCATGCCCAATACGGTCAATATGGGGAGTAGGAGCTATTTTACCTATGGGATGTCCATATATACTCATTGCTTGTCGGGCATGGTCATCACTCATGATAAAAATAATGTTAGGACGCCTGTTTCCTATTCCTTGTTTCTGTTCTTGTCCTTGCATCCAAACCGAAGGAACAAAGGGCAACAAGGCAATTCCCCAGGATAGTTTATTTTTCATGTATTCATTATTTGTTGTAATTTATCAAAGGCGTAACACCGTTTTATAATTTACTGATTATCAGTACAGTTAGAATACAGTGCATTCAGTATACGACTGAACCCTATTCAGTATACGACTGAATGGCATTCACTATACGACTGAATCAAGTTCAGTATACAAGTGTTTCTTGAGCCCTTATGATTTGTAAATAATGCAGAATAGAATTAGACGAGTGCCTCTTTACAGTTTCAAAGTAACCAATACGGGAGCATGGTCGGAAAGATAGCCATTGTCCGGCTTATCGCCAACTGTGCGGTAACGCTCCACCTCTACAGAAGCATTTACGAATATAAAATCTATCAGCCTGCGCTTCTCCACCGGAATACGTCCGAAGTCATGAAAGCTCCATGTCGGTCCGTAAACGACCTTTGCCGTGGAACAAGCGTTCCTCATTCCACCTTCCGTCAATATAGTGACCGGCTCGGAGTCTACCGTTCCATTAAAGTCTCCAGTGATAATTACCGGAAGCTCTCCCGCTATTTGCTTTATCTTCTCGAGTATTAACTTAGCGCTTTCTCGACGTGCCACCTCACCTACATGGTCAAAGTGGGTGTTGAAAGCAGCTACTTTCCTGCCACTCACCTTGTCTTTCAACACAGCCCAAGTCACGATACGCTCGCATGCCGCATCCCAGCCTTTCTTTCCGATGGAATCGGGAGTCTCACTCAGTCCGAAATCTCCGTTCTTTAAAAGCTCAAAACGCTCTGTCTTATAAAAAAGGGAGCAATATTCGCCTTTCTCTTTTCCATCTGCACGACCTACGCCAAGGGCAGTATATTGAGGAAGACGCTCCTTCAAGTCATTGAGTTGATTCTTTACCACCTCCTGCATGCCCACAATGTCCGGAGCATAATAAGCAATCATCTGTGCTGCATTATCCTTACGGTATTTCCAGTTATTCATACTGTCCGCTACATGATCCAGACGGATATTAAACGACATCACCTCCACCTTAGCTTCCGGTTGCTTGCCGCACGAGGCGACAAGCAATACGAAAGCAACCAATACACTATTGAAAAGCACGTTTTTCATGGTTATAATCCTTTTTAATCTATATAAAATTTACCAAAATCAAATCCTGCCAAACCTAATCAGCCTTATTCAAATAAGGAGACGTAAAGCCTAATCTCTTCAATCCCTTCTGTACATCGGGATGACTCATGAAAAGCTTCCAAATTAAACCGGTGCGATAGTTCTCTATCATCACAATAATCGGTCCCTGGTCAATGGCAAGATACGAAGGCGCAAACCAATCCTCAGTCAGATTAAATGCATCTTTGAACCCATATTCACCCCAAAGACGGTCACCCAGTTCTTCATAGAAATAGCGCATGGCCTCCAAAGAATATTCCGGTGTATAAGGGATGGATGAAAGGGCCGCAGTAGGCGTAATCACGCCGCGATCATTTCCGGGGCTATGGGCCGAATAGCCTTTATCACCGTCACTGGCTGTCAATCCCCAGCATTTCTCACCGTAACCCTTATATCCCTTCGGATTGTCGATACAATAGGCACGGTTAATCAAGGTATGGGCCTTCATTTGTTCCTCGTAGTCAGCATAGCGGTCCTTCAAGCCATGCGGATCAAGCCCCATGTAAGAGTAATGAGTAAAGAACAAAGGACCGCCCTTACCGTTATCGTTTCCGAGAGGAAGCCTGATGCCATAATACTCCCGACCATTCAGAAAAGTATTCGCATTGACCCAGCCTTTATGATAAACACTCTCGGCAATCGGATAAGTAGGAGAAGACGCACCTAAAATATAAATAATGTGGCACTCGTTATGACCTTTAATCTGATGGTTCATCGCCCACCCGTTATAGGGTGACCAATGCCAATACATCACATCTTGCCCCTGAGTGAAAAAATTCCACTCTGCTTGGCGCCACAGATTATTAATCATTCCCCGGATACGGTTTTCCGTCGGATTATCCTTTATAAAATACTGATGGGCAGCCAACAAACCTTCGAACATGAAAGCGGATTCTACAATATCGGCTCCATCATCCTTACGGCTGAAAGGAATGGTCTTACCGGTTTTACCGTTCATCCAATGTGCCCACATGCCGTGATAACTGTCGGTATTCTTGTCGCTCAAGAAACGAACAATCTTCAGTATACGTTCAGCACCTTGTTCACGGGTGATAAACCCGCGTTCTATGCCGACAATGATAGCCATCACTCCGAATCCCGACCCACCAATGGTAGCTGTCTCGGCACCACCGTTACTCCGTTCATGCGCCAATCCGGATTCAGGATGGGCAAAATCCCAAAAGTAACGGAAAGTTTGCTTCTGAACGAGGGTCATAAGTTCGTCGTCAGAAAGCCGCTTCTGCTTTTTCTGTCCCGAAATCAAATTAAAAGGGTATAGCAAAAGTATCAAATATATTAATATTCTCATCATAATCATTCTTTTAGTTTAAGCACGGACTCTGAAAGCCAAGCTTCTTCAGTCCTTGTTGGATTTCCGGTATAGACATAAATAAATTCCAAAGGAGACTTGTTCTATAATTCTCTATCATACAGATTATCGGCCCTTGGTCAATGGCTATGTACTGAGTATCGTACCAATCTGCCGTCAAATTAAAGGCATCTATAAAACCATAATCTTTCCAAAGTTTGTCTCCTATCTTATAATAGAAGAAATGCAGCGCTTCCATTGACTCCTCCGGAGTATAAGGAAATGCAGACAAAGCAGCTGTTGGAGCAATGACCCCTTTATCATTAGTAGGTGAATGAGCTGAATATCCCGTATCGCCGTCACTTGCCGTCAACCCCCAACAAGAAGCGCTATAACCCGTATATCCTTTAGGATTTTCCTTACAATAATTGTAATTAATCAACGTATGATTGCGATTTTGCATCCAGTAATCGGCATATTGGTCTTCCAGTCCTTGTGGGTTAATGCCTAGAAAAGAATATTGAGATAAGAACAGCGGTCCCCCTTTATCCGAACCTAAAGGAAGAGTGATGCCATAATAAGATTTTCCATTCCTGATTCCTCCATTTTTAGCCCAGCCCGCTTCATATACAACTTTATCGATAGCATGTGTTGGAGACGAAGCAGCAAGTATATAAGTAATCAGACACTCATTCCATCCTCTTATTGCCAGGTTCTTCTCAAAACCGTAATCGGGACTCCAATGCCAATATAGTACATCTTCACCATTTTTCCGGAACCAAGTCCAGTCAATAGCTTCCCAAAGACGGGTTATGTCGGCACGCAACCTGCTTTCTACTTCCGTATTTTCCTTGAAATAGGCTCGAGCGGCAAGCAAACCTTGAAATAACAAGGATGTCTCAACCAAATCGGCACCGTTGTCTTTCTCACTGAAAGGTTTGGTTGCTCCCGTTGCGCCATTTATCCAATGTGCATAAGCACCATGATAAGCCGTACATTCCTTATCAAGAAAAGTAACTATCTTCTGCACTCGTTCAACAGCTTGCTGACGGGTAATAAAGCCCCGTTCAGCAGCTACCAGCATGGCCATCACGCCAAAGCCGGTACCACCGGTAGTAACGACATCGCCCGAAGTAGTACGTTCGCGCGCCATTCCGGAATATTCATGCCCAAAGTCCCAGAAGTACTTAAAGGTCTGCTTCTGTACCAATGTCAACAAGTCCTCATCAGGGATACGCTCAAACTTGTCTGTATCATCCATTCCTGTCTTAATCATACAAACCTTGCCATTGGAAAGCAGTGTCCCGGAAGTGGATTTCACCCCCGGATTGACAATCAATTTATACGATGACAAGACTTTAAAGCCTCCCTTAGGAGTCACCGATACTTTTTTCTCTTGCAGGAACTCATAATCGCAGCTTACAGGAAGCTCCTCATGTTTCAAAGCAATATTGTTACGGGCTGAAGCCTCATCTACAGCATCCGAGAACTCCAAAACAATGGCTACATTGGGAGCAACATTCTCAAATGTCTGTTGGTTTTGTTGGTCACCCACAATGATATTCTTCAACTCGAAAGGCTGATTCACTTCAGGTTGATTATCACCACTGCACGCAACCAACAAAAGACATACTATGAAATATAATACTTTCATCCTATCATCAGATTAAAGTGTAGCTTCATTCTTTTCCAGAGTAAATACTCTGAATTTCGGTTGCCGTCAACACCTTGTCATATAAGCGGAACTGATCAAGCTGACCGGGAAAGTTCTTTGCCCAGGTTTGTGCTCCTGCACCCGAAGTAAGACTCGGAGTAGTGCTGAACTGAAATGCACCAACAGCCAAAGAAGCGCCTACATTATTAAACTTCAATTTCCCACAATCTGGCAATTCTTTGGTAAAGACACCCTCACCATTACGATAAACAGTAATGGTAGAAGTATTGCCATCATACACAAAAGCCAGATGCACCCATTCGCTACCAAAAATATCATCTATTTTTGCCTCAACCCATCTTTCATCATTCTCTTTTGCTGTCTGATTGAAGATATGAACCTTGAAAAATGCCTGAGTCTCGCTATTATTATTCTCCAAGAAGATGTCGAAGTTGCCCCAGAATTTAATAGAGTTAGGGATAGAGAACAAACCTTGCGCAGAAGTATTCTTAGTGGTTCTCATCCAGAAAGCTACAGTCAAATCACCGATAGTGGGCATGTTATTTTCCAATATAGAAGGAGTCTTGGCCAAAATGTAAGCATTCTCAGCACCTTGATAGGCCATGCCAGCGATTCCGTCTTCCGCAAACTTGGCATTACCGTTATCTGCTACCAAAAATCCCCATTCACCTTTATCCCGAATGTCCTCTTCATCAAAAGGAAGATACATCTTCAAAGGGGTAGTAGGTACTTCACCTGTACTCTCAGGGTAGTCGAAAGCAGGATGATCCATATCCTGAAAACAAGACTGCATACACAATGCAAACAGGCAAGAAGCCACAGATACTATATATTTTTTCATAAGTAGTTAGTACATTTATAGATTAATAATTGGGATTTTGAACCAATACACCATTCGACTTGTCAATTTCGTCTTGCGGAATGGGCAACAAAGCATGTCTGTCTTGATAACCGGTCTTGCCTACCGCATGAAGTACCTCTTTAGCAATACCCCAACGAACCAAGTCGTAGAAACGGTCGAACTCCATACCTAACTCAACACGTCTTTCATGACGAATGGCCTCACGCAGTTCATTCTGGTTGTTGGTCGTCACTTCCGGTAGAATTCCGATATTATTGCCACGAGCACGAGCGCGCACCATCTCCAAATAGTTACGGGCAGAAGATAAATCACCCAATTCACAAGCAGCTTCGGAAGCCATTAATACCACATCAGCATAACGTATCAGACGAATATTTACCCAATATCCTCCCTTTGTGAATTTCAAACGCATCGCCGGGTCCGTATATGCCTTCTTGTTAAAGTATTTAGCTATAACATCAGCATTCGAAATAGGTTTCTCACCATAAGGCTTGTTAGCAGGTATGGACTCTGGATCGTCCTTGCCGTTGCGTATAAAATAAAGCAAAGTTTCGTCTTTTCTCGGATCTCCCTCTTCAAAAGCATCTGCCAATTCTTGAGTAGCGGTGTGTTGCCCCCAACCGAGATTCCACTCGCCTGCGCCACGTACACCCTGAACGGAAGCAAACTGGCTTCCTATGTCATTAGAACCTGGTTGTGATTCTGTTGCCGTACATTGCAATTCAAAAACAGATTCACTACAGTTTTCACCTTTTTCTCGGAATATGTCTTCATAAGGTGTTTTCAGATTATATAAACCGGAGTTAATCACTTCTTCAGCGGCAGCCTTCATATTCCCCCAGTCATTACGCATCATGTATGTGCGTGCATGAAGAGAACGAGCAGCTCCCCAAGTGAGACGACCTACATAAAGTTGCTCCCACGTTCTGGGCAGACTGTTTTCGGCTTCCGTAAGGTCAGAATCTATTAATTCATATATCTTTGCCACAGAAGACTTTGGAACATTTGCCTCAGCTGCATCATAAACTTTAAAGTCAATCAAAGGCACTTCACCAAAAGCGCGTACAAGGTTGAAATAACAGAAAGCACGTACAAACAAAGCTTCCCCCTTATTGACGAGGTCACCTTCTGTCAATGACGGATTTTGGCTCATCTCATCAAGCAAATCATTTACCTTATGTATCAATGAATAGTTATCATTCCAATAACTCTTAATCATCCCATTACTTGCCAAATATTCAAAGTCATCGAACATCTTGCCGGTAGCAGCTCCATCGGACAATGTACTTCCTTTCTCTGCGTCCTCAGAACGCATACCGTGGATTGCCAATGCAGTATTGCCGCTTGTCAAATGAAAACCGCGCAACTTGGCATACATATTAAAAACCTGTGTTTCATAAGTACCACCAGTCAAATCATCCTCTGTCTGTTGTCCAAGCGGTTTTCTATCAAACATATCCTCACACGAAGTTAGTGCAAAGCTTACTGCTAAAAATGCTATATAATAAAATATCTTCTTCATAGTCTGTCTCTATATAATTTTAGAAAGTCAAATTAAAACCAATCGTATAAACTGTAGGCATAGGATAGCCTCCACCATCAATACCAAACGAAATAGCACTTCCGCCCACTTCCGGAGTATATCCTCCATTACGGCTCCAGGTCTTGGGATTCTGCACATTGGTATAAAGACGCAGTGACTGTACCTTGATACGATTCAACAGTCGTTTGTCAAAGTTATACCCCAATTCGATATTACGGATTCTGAAGAAACTGCCATCTTCGATGAAATACGTGGAAGCCTCCTGATTTATTTTGTGTGAAGGGTCGAGCAAGGGCTCCCAATTGGAAGTGCCCTCTCCATGCCAACGATTCAATTGCTCTGTGCGATAATTCAGTTGTGCATAGCTACTGCTTCCCCAATTACGGTAAATTTCATTTCCATAAACACCCATCATGTCAACAGTCAGGTCCAGATTCTTCCATCCCAAATTAACATTAAAACCGTAAGTAAAATCAGGAGTTGGATTACCTATCATTGTACGGTCATTATCAGTAATTTTGCCATTACCGTCAACATCAGCAAATTTCAAGTCACCCGGTGTTACCGAGCCAACCGAGTTAATCGGAGAGAAACGGATGTCGTCTTCGTTCTGATATACACCCTCAACCTTGTAACCATAGAAATAGCCAATCGGATAACCTTCGGAAACACGTGAGGGACCACTGATAATATTATAGTCTTTGTTTACCAGTGAAAGCACCTTGTTATCAATAGTGCTCAAATTAGCACCTAATCCATATCTCCAATCTTCCCCAATCTTGTCGTTCCAAGAAGCACTAAGTTCAAAACCGCGATTGCGAATCTCACCCACATTCTGTAATCCGGGAACAGTACCTGCAATACCCGGAATGGAAGTCAACATATCTTTTGTTGTTTTGTTATAATAAACCGGAGAAAGCTGCAAACGATCATTGAACATATGCATGTCAAAACCTACTTCCCATGAATAATTACGTTCCCATCCCAAAGTAGGTGAAATCAGTTTGTTGGGGCCTTTACCCGCAATGATATTGTCACCGAACACAGCTGAACCCGAACTAACAATGGTGGCATATGCCGGATAACTGGAACCAGTATTCTGGCTACCCAACACACCCCAAGAGCCTTTCAACTTCAAGAAGTTAATTACATTCTGGTTCTGCATAAACTTCTCTTCGGTCATTACCCAACCGGCACCGAAAGAGTAAAAGTTGTCCCAAGTATTACCTGTCTTATAGAAAACAGATGAACCGTCCCTACGGAAAGAAGCATTAAGTAAATAACGATTCTTGTAGTTATACAATGCTCTGAACAAATAAGACATGGTAAATCTGTCACTCTGAGAACCGCCATTAGTTGCCGTAGATACATCGTCGATGGTAGAGAGCCACCATCTGTCCGGGTCGTCGCCCACCAAAATGCCGTAGCCCGCAAGCTGGCTGCGTCCACCACTCAAACTGGAAGACTCATTGTAATTGGTTGTAAGACCGGCAGTCAATGTCAATCCATGATTGCCAAACTGTCCGAGATAAGTCAACACATAGTCAGACTGTGCAGCAAGAGAGGTAGACTTGCTTTGGTTCACACTTTCTCTTTCAGTCAACCGTTCTTTCCCCCCCTCCACATCGGGATTATAAACATAAATCAGCGGAGAATATGAACGTCCCTGACTGGAAGCATAGTCCATAGAGAAAGTTGCTTTGAACGTAAGGTTCTTCAGAATATCTATCTCTCCGAACACATTACCTGCCACGCGATAGTTTTCAGACTTGTTGTGAGCACCGCGCAGCTCTGTTTCAATAAGAGGATTCCACACTTGTGCACGCTGGAAGTCGGGCAGCGTATGTATCAGTCCCGATTCAAGGTCATGAGTAGGAGCAATAGGAGCAGCCTTCAAAGCACCATCCACACCCTTTGCATCAGGATACTTGGCACGAACTCCATTAAGCTGGAAACCAAAACGCAGGAAATCGGTTACGCTATATTCACTGTTCAAGTTTACGGTAAACTTATTGAGCTTTTCCGTTTTAATGGAACCTTCTTCCATGACGTAACCCAAACCCAAATAAAACTTACTCTTATCCGTTGCACCCGTAATGCTCACATTGTTATTGGTCAGAAAACCTGTCTGGAATATCTCATTCTGCCAATCAGTATTACCAGTCCATTGAGTATAATCATAAGGGTCGCTTCCTTGAGATATCAACTGCTCGTTGTACAGCATCTTAAACTCTTCGGCATTCGTCACACCTACACGGTCATAAATAACCTTCCAACCCACTGAAGAGTTGATGTTGACCATCGTCTTCCCTATTTTTGCCCTTTTAGTAGTAATGATGATTACACCATTGGCACCACGCACACCGAAAATAGCCAAAGAAGAAGGGTCTTTCAAGATTTCCATAGATTCAATATCCGCAGTGTTCAGATAATTGATATTGTCCGTGAACAGTCCATCTACCACATAAAGGGGTTTGAAACCGTTAATGGAGTTCGTACCGCGAACACGGATTTCAGGGTCTTGTCCTGCACGACCCGTATTCACCACCTGTACACCGGCAACCTTACCCTGTATGGATGCCAGTGGATTGGTAGAAGGCTTAGAGGCAATCTCGTCCGCTTTCACAGTAACGATAGAACCGGTCAAGTCGCGTTTCTTGGCACTACCATAACCAACTACAACCACCTCATCAATGAGCTGGCTGTCCTCTTCCATCTTCACATTGATAGTTGAACGCCCATTTACGGCAATCTCCTGCTCACGCATACCTATATAACTAAAAATCAAGGTAGCATTAGATGCCACATCAACAATCTGATATTTACCATTTATATCAGTAATACTACCTTTACTCTCCTGCCCTTTCACACGAACAGAAGCACCGATAACAGTTTCGCCTGTCTTGTCCGTAACGACACCCGAAATCGTAATTTTGTTCTGTGCCATCGAAGTAATGGCAAACAATAACATCACACATGTAATTAGTAGATTTTTCTTCATTTTGTATTGATTTAAAATTCTTTTGCAAACATACCGGAGAAGTTGATATATGTCAAAAAACAAGCTACCACAAGAGTACCACAGTTCACCGGAGGGGTACATCATTACTACTACTGTATAACATAAACGACAGATTATAAGGAATATAAAAGTACAATAAATATTTAGGTACTATTCATATATATAGAGCAAGAAGATAGAAAAGCAAAGGGGGCTTTTATCCTATTCTGAAGTTTTTTATCCCATATTCAAGAACGTCATACCTTTCACTGCCTCAAAGCCGACCATAAGATTTCCATAACCGATTGCCATTATACGATAGATTATATACCAAGCAAATACTGCAAAACGTTTGCAGTGAAGATGTAGACAATATGCAGCAACAATGCCATCTCAACGCAGTGGCTCGAATGCTGCATATTGCCGTCTTGAGAATCAGTTAGAGTAACTTGAACGCTGCTTTCTTTACGTCCTGGCTATTTCTGCCAATCATCACCTCAAAGTCACCGGACTCGCATACAAAATCAAGATTGTAGTTGTAGAACTTCAGCAATTCGGGAGTAATCTTGAAAGATACTTTTTTAGATTCACCGGCTTTCAGGAAAATCTTCTCAAAGCCTTTCAACTCTTTCACCGGACGGGTTACACTTCCCACAAGGTCACGAATATAAAGTTGAACCACTTCTGCACCGTCTCTCTTGCCCGTATTGGTCACAGTCACGGTAGCAGTCAGTTCGCCCTTATCCGTCATGCTAGTCTTGTCCAAAGACACGTCGCTATAAGAGAATGTGGTATAGCTCAAGCCGAAACCAAAAGGATAAAGCGGTTCATTGTCTATGTCTATATAGTTGCTGCGGAATTTCTGGAACCATGCACCGTCGGCAAGAGGGCGGCCCGTGTTCTTGTGGTTGTAGAACAAAGGAATCTGTCCCACGCTCTTCGGGAAAGTCGTAGTCAGCTTCCCACTCGGATTCACATCACCAAACAGTACATCACCGATGGCAAAACCTGCCTCACTGCCCGCAAACCATACATTCAGAATGGCCGGCACGTTTGCCTGCTCCCAGTTCAGTACCAGCGGACGACCGGTAAACAGTACCAGTACCACTGGTTTTCCTGTTTTCAATAATTCTTGTAACAGCATGCGTTGGGTGTCGGTCATTTCAAGATTCGTGCGGCAACTGCTCTCTCCACTCATTTCCGAAGACTCACCGAGCGCAGCCACAATAACATCCGATTTGGCAGCCACGGCAAGAGCCTCGTCCAGCAACTCCTTGTCCGAACGATTGTCACGGTGTAAAGAACGTCCGAACATAGTGGCACGTTTCTCATATTCGGCATCACTCATCAAATTACAGCCTTTCGCAGTCAATATTTCGGCTTTATCGCCTGCTACCGCCTTCAAACCTTCAGCCAAAGAAGTTGCATTCTTCAATACAGCAGCCACACTCCAAGTACCCGGCATATTACTGCGGCTGTCTGCCAACGGACCTACCACAGCAATAGTGCCTTTTTTGGCCAGCGGAAGCACATTACCCTCGTTCTTCAACAACACCAAGCTCTCCGAAGCAATCTTACGCGCAACAGCACGATGCTCTTTGGTAAAGATTTGCTTCTTGGCACGCTTCACATCACAGTATTTATAAGGATTATCGAACAAGCCCAACTTGTACTTAGCTTCCAAAATACGGCGACAAGCCGCATTAATTGCTTCTTCTGTCACTTTTCCTTCTGTCAATGACTTCTTGAGCGTACCTACAAATGCATCGCTCACCATATCCATATCCACACCTGCATTCAGTGCCAAGGCGGCAACAGTCTGCGTATCGCCCATACCGTGGTCGGTCATCTCAGCAATTCCAGTATAGTCTGTCACCACAAAGCCGTCAAATCCCCACTGCTTACGCAGTATATCCGTCATCAACCACTTGTTTCCAGTGGCAGGAATGCCATCGACCTCATTGAAAGAGGCCATCGCACTGCCCACACCGGCATCAACCGCCGCCTGATAGGGCAACATGTATTCATTGAACATGCGCTGATGACTCATATCTACTGTATTATAGTCACGTCCTGCCTCACCGGCACCATACAAGGCAAAATGCTTTACACAAGCCATGATTTCATCATTACGGCTCATATCCTTTCCCTGATAACCACGTACCATGGCCTGCGCAATGGCTGCTCCCAGAAACGGGTCTTCACCGTTGCCCTCGGACACACGCCCCCAACGGGCATCACGGCAAATATCCACCATCGGACTGAATGTCCAGCAAATACCGTCGGCGCTGGACTCAATGGCTGCAATACGTGCCGATTCTTCAACCGCCTTCATATCCCATGTACACGACAATCCCAAAGGAATGGGAAACACCGTTTCATATCCATGAATAACATCCATACCGAATAAGAGAGGAATACCCAAACGACTTTCTTCAACCGCCTGCTTCTGTACATCGCGGATACGTTCCACGCCTTTCAGATTGAAAAGCCCGCCCACTTCACCGGCACGAATACGTTTGGCCACATTACTACTTTTAGCCTGACCGGTCGTAATCTCACCGGTAACCGGCAGATTCAACTGACCTATTTTCTCTTCCAGGGTCATCTTCTTCATTAAATCGTCGATGAAACGATTCATATCGACCGGAGATTTCTGCGCATACGCACTAACGGCAGTAAACATCAACAAGGCTAAAAATGATTGTAACTTGAAAAGTAAATGCTTCATGTCTTTCATGCTTTTAATTTATAGAAATATTATTTTGCTGCAAATAAAAGAAAAGCATGCGACAACCTCCACATCCCGCACTACAACAAAAGTACACCCATCACTAAAAAACAAAAGAGGAAGTACAATATTAGTACTTCCTCCATTAATATTTTACTGTAAAACAGTCATTTAAAATTTATAAGGAAATCAGTCAAACTTTCTTCCGGAAGCAAATTGAATTTCTTACGTAACCGGTATCTCGCAGCATCAACCCCACGTGTAGAAATGTTGAGCAACTTCGCTATCTCCTTTGTCGGCATATTCAAGCGGAGCAATGCACAAAAGCGTAAATCTCCTGAAGTCAAATCAGTATATTGAAGTTTCAGATTCCGGAAGAAATTTTCATGTATACGGTCAAAATTAGCTTGAAACATTATCCAGCTCTCTTCATCAGACACTATATTATTGTTAACCAAAGCGAGAAGCTTATCCAAATTCTTACGACTATGCTGTCCCGACAACTTTTGCTTCTGTATCTCCTCTTTCAATGAATTCAAAAACTCCTGATGAGCGATATTCATCATTACCACGCTGGACAATTCTTTGCTTTTAAAACGCAAATCGGCCTCAAGCTGTTCCTTTTCCAACTCGATAATCTTCTTCTCTTGCCGTTCAAGCTCTGCCTGATGGGCTACACGCTGCTGCTCAATCACACGATCCTTCTTTTTCTTCACAAAACGATAAACAATATATTGCAGCAAGGCCAGCAGGCACAACCCTATCAGAATGTAGCTTCCCACAGCCCAATAAGACAAATACCACGGAGACAAAATCTCAAAGGGAAACTCTACCGATGCCAAAACTCTACCAGTATCATATATCTCCGCCCGAAAAACATAACTTCCATAAGGAAGACGGGCATACTTTTTCTGCAAATTGCGTCCATCGGGTATCCACTGATCAGAATACCCTTCCAACCGGTATCTTACTTTATAAGTATAATCGTTATAAACCGGATAGCACAATGTAAAACTCACTGTATTAAACTCATGTTCGACCTTGACTCCCGACTGCACGACCAATGTTTTCCGTTTATCACTGAATTCCTCAGTAACCTGCATCTCTGAAATCCATAAAGAACGCCTAGTCTGAGATTTATATAACGAGGAACTATCTGTTTCAATACGGGCAATAGCATTATTCAAGCAAAGATAGGAATGATTATTTCTCTTGTCATAAACCACGCTTCCTCGTTCTTCCACAGCCAGACCGTCAAACAAAGAATATGGAATCCGAAGTTCGATATTGAAAGTATTTATCGCACACTTCACCAAATACACAGTCCTGTCGCCCACAAACCAATAGTAATCTCCGTTCGCATGACTCACAGTCTTGATTCCCTTCAATTCCATCAATTGTTCATTCATTGTTTCATAGGGAACAATCGAATCAGTCATATCTTCGTAAGTATAGAAATATTCCCCATTAGAAAAAACTACCCGACCATTGATTTTGAACAAAGTAAAACTCCCACCTTTCACTTCTCCCAAACTCTCATACTTCCGCACATCCTTTACCTGCTTCATATCCGAATCAATCCGAAAGCGATACAAACCATTCCTTAAATGTTTCGCCCAAATATTCCCTTGATGGTCCACTTCTATATGACGAATCATGTGACTGAACCCACGTAAGGACCGAGTAAAGCAATACTCTCCCGAAGCAGTCTCCGTATATAAATTCAGAAGCGCATAAGCTCCCTCCAACAAAAAAGATTGTTCCTTCAATTCAATTTTTTCCATACACATCCCTCCTTTTACATCAGATGCCAGCTTTGATTTCAGTCCTGATATAAGGAAAGTTCCCTTGTTGTGCCCGCAGAAAATCTGTTTTCCCCATTCATCGACGAACCACGCTTGTTCTTCCAAACCCGGAACTAATTCAGTCTTTCCATCCCTAAGCCAATAAAGTCCTTGATTAGAAGCAATATAAGCTTCATTTTCCCTTACCAAAACATCATATACCATGCCTATTTTACGAAATGGAGGTTCATAATAATAGATTAAAGAATTGTTGTGTATATAGGCAATACCTTCATCCAAAGCTGTCCATATACTGTCTCTTATACACATCTGACGCTGCCGACGAAGC
>ENA-OZHF01000272-OZHF01000272.1-human-gut-metagenome-genome-assembly--contig:-NODE-272-length-16301-cov-6.022036_pt1 | contig 16301 bp, 12 predicted proteins | sample MGYA00244042_ERZ653678 | MGnify/ENA primary metagenome ERZ653678 (study PRJEB26926, sample SAMN06165340) | human gut metagenome | biome: ENVO:00009003; feature: ENVO:2100002; material: ENVO:00002003... | reverse complement strand
TCCTGTCCGGTATCTTGAAATGCCCATGCTGCGGAAAGAGTATGTACGGCAATATCGCCAAGGCGCACAGCAAGGACAAGAAAACACGGTATTATTACTACTGCAAAAATACGGTAACACCTACCGGGCATGAGTGCAGTTTCCGTCTGAATATCGAGCAGACGGAAATCAACAAATTTGTGGCGAAGGTTATCTCCGCTATGGTCAACAATCCACGGTTTGTAGAAGCGATTCAGGCGAAAATCGGAACAGCAGTTGATACAGAAGATATGGAACGGCAGATTGCTGTCCTACAAGGGCGGCTAAAGCAAGCCTTTGGAACGAAAAGCCGCTTGGAGCGTCAGATGGATACCTTGGACATCAATGATGCCCACTATGACAGAAAGATTTTGGACTTGCAGCGCCGCTATGATGAGCAGTATGACACCATAGAGGAAATCGAAGTTCAGATTGGCGAATTGCAAAGTCAGATCCGCAGCATCCAGCAGGAGAAGATTTCCGGAGACAATATCTATCGCTTGTTGCTGGCATTTGATGAAGTCTACCATTCCGCAACGGAAGCGGAGCAGAAGGAGTTTATGAAGGCCTTTATCGAGCGAATTGAGATGTTCCCGGAGAAAAGGAAAGACGGAAGCTGGATAAAGAAGATCGTATTCAATTTTCCTGTGCCTGTTGATGGTGAGGAAGTGAAAGAACTTCCCTTGGAAACTGAAACAACTGTCGAGACGGTGGCGTTGCTAAGTCGTAAAAATAGCGAAAAATAGCCAAAAATCATAAAAAATTGAAGGATTTCCTACTTCTCAAAAAAGCCGGAAATCCTCTTTTTTGATGCGAAAATGCCCTAATTGGCGGTAAAGCGGTAAAAAACAGGGCTTTACTCGTATGGGGAAATAGGTCAACTTCAAAAATGAACACCCAACCTACCTAGTATCGAAATGGGGATAGGTGGTTGATATGTTTACACGATGGAAGGAATAGGTGAAAAAGTTCGTATTTATCGGCATTTTTGAAAATTTGAGATTTCCTCATTTTTTACGTTTTCGGTATACAGTGCAACTACACAGACAACCTGGAAAACCGATTTTTGGCCTAAAAAGGGTCAAAAACAGGGGTATAGTTTGATTGAAAGGACAAAAAATTCGAAAATTGTTACAAATTCTTTGGAAAACAGGCTAAGAAAACTTGAGTTCCTTTAAAAAGTATCGGGAATTTTTGATGCGATTCTATCCGCCTACACGATTGAAAACTAACTCAAAAAGTGCTATATTTATATCATAAGCGGCGGAAATAGGAGAGCATTGTATGATTTACTCTGAGGCAATCAAGAAATTGCGTAATAAATTGATACTTACACAAACTGAATTTGGTGAATTATTCGGCGTTTCTTTTGCCACGGTTAATCGTTGGGAAGCAGGGAAGTTTAAACCAACGACAAAATTGAAAAGAAAGCTTGCTCCTTATTTTGAAAAATACAATATTGAAGTGGGGGAATGATTATGGAAGACCTTCCTGAGCAGTTAGCAAGAAAAAAGATAGATAAACAATTGAATGATTCTGGCTGGGACATCGTTGATCGCACCGATTACATTCCAAATCATCCACAAGCAGTAAAAGAAGCTTTGATGTCTGGCACGACTGAAAGTGATTATTTGTTGTATGTTGATAATAAAGCTATTGCTGTTATTGAGGCCAAGAGAGAAGAAAACAAATTAGGGCAGGAAGTGGCTCAACAAGCAGAAAATTATGCTTATAATCCGAAGAGCTGGTATGGGTTATGGAAGAAAGGTTTTATTCCACTTGTCTACCTAGCAAATGGCAAAAAAATTTTATTTAGAAATCTTCTTGATCCTAATGGTGACTATGAAGAAATCGAAGAATTTCATTCGCCAAAAAAGATGCTAAAACTGATAAATGAGACCTCTTTATATGGCGCACTTCCAAGGATTGAAAAAAATGGGTTGAGAGATTGCCAATATAACGCCGAAGTTTCTTTTGAAAATTCTTTAATTAACAGCAAAAAGAGAGCCTTAGCTATTTTGGCAACGGGCTCTGGGAAAACGTATTTGGCGTGTTTGGCAACGTATAGATTGCTCAATTACACTTCTACTGATAGGGTCCTCTTTTTGGTAGATAGGAATAATTTGGCTAAGCAAACCGAAAACGAATTTAATACTTTTGATAGAACCGAAAAGAGGAAGACGTTAGGTTCTCTATATACAATCAATAGATTAAGAAAAAACGAAGATATTTCCGGTGATGTGGTGATTTCTACTATTCAGAAGCTGTTTGCTGTGCTAACGGGAAATAGTCTTATTGGTGACGATGACGATGAGAATGACGACTTCTTTAAGGACGATAGCCAAGAACCACCAGTTGTGTTAGGCGATAAATTGACTCTTCCGCCTGATTATTTTAAATTTATTGTTATCGATGAATGTCATAGATCTATTTATGGTAAATGGCGTGCGGTTTTAGATTATTTTAAAGACGCAACCATCTTGGGGTTAACGGCCACGCCTACTCCAGAGGCCTATGCTTTTTTTGATAATAATGTAATTGAAAAATACACGTATGAAGATTCGGTTTTAGATGGCGTAAATGTGCCATTTCGAATTTACGACATTGAAACAAAGAGAACGTCTCAAGGTGGAGTTATTGAGGCAAACACAAAGTTGACCGAAGTGACTAAAAAAACCGGGCAAGAAAATATCACAATTCCTGGGGAAAATGTTGTTTACACGAGTAAAGCTCTAGATAGATCGGTGGTTGATCGAAACCAGATTAGAGAAGTGCTTAAAGCTTTTAGAGACTCGATTTACACCGATTTGTATCCTGAAAGAGAAGAAAAATGGGAGTTTATTCCTAAAACGTTAATTTTTGCAAAAAGTGATAAGCATGCTGATGAAATCATTTCGGCCATAAATGATGTATTCAAAGATAAATTTCAAGATGGCATTTTGCCTGATGGATTTGCACAAAAAATCACCTATTCCGCCGGCGATTCAAATCAATTGATTAGAAACTTTAGATTTGACAAGAATTTTCGTATAGCGGTTACGGTCACGCTGGTCGCTACAGGAACCGATGTGAAACCATTGGAAATTGTCATGTTCATGGCAGATGTTAAATCCGATGTTTTGTACACACAAATGAAGGGGAGGGGATGTCGAACCATTAACGAAGACAAATTGAAAGATGTCACACCAAACGCTGATTACAAAGAATGTTTCTATGTTGTTGACGCTGTTGGCGTTACCAAAGGCGAAAAACAAATTCCTCGAACGAAAGCCGGTGGATTCAAAAAATTATCTTTAAAAGATTTGCTTGAGCATTTATCTCATGGAGATGTTTCGGATGAAAATCTAGCTTTGCTTAGAGACTATTGTTCCTCGATAACGAATCGATATATAGACAATCCTTTATTTGAAAAACACCTGGATGAATTTATTACTTCTTTTGGGTATTCGCCATTAATGATTGCTGAAAAAATCAAAGATGCTTTGGATAGTTGGAGGTTGCCTCCGTTTAATTGTTCTTCGGACACAAATCAAGAAAGAAATGACTTGATATCCGCCTTAATCTATAACAACGATGCAAAAAATAAATTATTGGAATTGAAAAAAGGATATTTTGTTTTTGCACCTGACAAGCCTGATGAATTGTTATTTAGAGGATTTTCAATAGAAACATCGAAGGCGTTCATTGCAAATTTTGAAAAATATATAAACGATCACAAGGATGAAATTGAGGCATTAAGAATTATCTATAATTCAGAAAATAAACTTATTACTTATTCAATGCTTGTTGACTTACAAGAAAAATTACTTTCTTACGACAAACAATTTTCACCTTATATTATTTGGAAAAGTTACAAGCGCATTGATAGTGATGGAAAGGTACTAGAACTTGATCAAAAAAACAATGTTAACGCGTTGACGAACTTAATTCAGATTGTAAGGTATGCATATGGCAAAAATAAATCGCTATTTAGTCTGTTTGGCGTTTCTATGCAACGTTTTAGCTTGTATGTAGGAAGTACAAATCACACTCTGACGGACCAACAAATTAGAATCATGCGCAAAATTGCTGAATATATAGTTGAAGAAGGAGCTATTAACTCGTTGGAATTGAATAGTATCGATACTGATTTGTGGAGAAACGGGGTTTCTGCATTCGGTCCGGCAGTGTTTGCTTCCGAAATGCAAATGTTATCAAAATTTATTATAGGAGCTGCGTAATATGGCAAATGAACAAACATTATTAAAAAAAGTCGACGGCATTGCTGATGTCCTTGCCTCTGCTGGAGTTGGTTATACTGATTATCTCACTCAACTTACATACATCCTTTTTTTGAAAATGGATTCCGAAAAAGAAGAGCTCGGACTCGGAAGCAAAATTCCTGATGGATATAAATGGAAGGACTTTTGTAATTTGAGTGGTGAAGACTTAATAGAAAAGTATGAAGAAATCTTAAGGGAATTGTCTAAGCAAAATGGAATTATCGGAACGATTTTTACTAAGGCCCAAAATAAAATTGATAGGCCTGTCCATCTAGCTAAGGTCATCAAAATGGTCTCTGAACAAAATTGGTATATGATGGAAGGTGATTTCAAGGGTGCTCTATACGAATCAATTCTAGAGAAAAATGGATTAGACAAGAAAAGTGGCGCTGGACAATATTTCACTCCAAGGCCTCTAATTAAGGCTATTGTTGATTGCGTTGATCCAAAAATAACCGAAACGGTAGCTGATCCCGCGTGTGGAACTGGTGGCTTTTTACTTGCTGCATATGAACACATGAAAACTCAAAGCCGCGAGATTAGTAAACAAGATTTTCTTAAAAAACATGCTTTTTTTGGCGCTGATAATACGTCGTTAGTTGTAACAATGGCTTCGATGAACCTTTATTTGCATGATATAGGAGTCGATAAAAGCCCTATTGTTTGTCAGGATTCACTTCTCGACAAATCTGGTCGTATGTTTGATGTTGTTTTGGCAAATCCCCCTTTTGGAACGAGACCTCAGGGCAGCGTGGATGTGTCGTCTAATAGGCCTGAATTTGAAAAAACATCGGATAATCAGGTTAATTTCCTCCAGCACATTATGTCGATTGTAAAAACCGGCGGTAGAGTAGGTATTGTTTTGCCAGACAATGTTTTAGCAGATGTCAGCTCCAAAGCGACCGTAAGAGTCCGAATGAAGTTGCTGAAAGAATTTAATCTTCATACAATTTTAAGACTTCCTACAGGCATTTTTTATGCCCAAGGTGTCAAGACGAATGTCTTGTTCTTCGAAAAAGGAAAACCGACAGAAAATATATGGGTTTATGATTATCGAACAGGCATCAAACACACTTTGGTCCAAAATCCTTTGAAGCGTAGCGATCTTGATGATTTTGTTAATTGCTATTGTGTTGGAAATCCCGAAGAAAGAAAAGAAACTTATTCTGCGGAAAATCCTAATGGAAGATGGAGAAAATTTTCTATTAAGGACATCGAGAACAGTGAATATAATCTTGATTTTAAATGGATAAAAATTGAAGACGATGTTGACAATCTTTCCTTAGATGAATTGCTCGGAGAATTAAAAGAAAAATCTACCAATATAGCTAACGCTGTGGCTGAATTAGAAAGACTTATAGGCGAGGTTGACAAATGATGGATATCGATAAGATTAAGCAAAAAATCTTGGATCTCGCAATTAGGGGTAAACTAGTTCCGCAAGACCCGAATGATGAACCTGCTTCTGTTCTTGCAGAGAAAATAAAAGCGGAAAAAGAAAAGATGGTTAAAGAAGGGAAAATCAAGCCATCTAAGGACGATTCTTACATATATAAGGATTCGGATAATTGTTATTATGAGAAAAAAGGAAACGAAGTTAGAGATATAACTTCGGAAATTCCTTTTAAAATACCAAATAGCTGGCGTTGGGTACGATTAAAAAATATCGGGACAATAGTTGGTGGTGGAACTCCTGATACTTCAAATCAAAATTATTGGAATGGCGATATTGTGTGGATAACGCCTGCAAACATGAGCAAATTAAAATCATTATTTGTAGAAAACTCTGATAGGAAAATTACAAGTTTAGGATTAGTCAAATCCTCAGCACAGTTATTACCAGCAAATTCTATAATTATGTCATCCAGGGCACCCATAGGCTATTTAGCAATCAACAAAACACCTGCGTGCACTAGCCAAGGCTGTAAGTCCCTTATTCCTTTGTATGAAGGAGGGTGTGAATATATTGTCTGTGCCCTAAAGGCCAGAATGAGTTCAATAAAATCGAATGGGTCAGGTAATACGTTTTCAGAAATCTCTGGTAAGGATTTTTCAAATATAATAATTCCCCTACCGCCATCAAAAGAACAAAAAAGAATCGTCGAAGAATACAATGCGTTTGTAGATAAAATCGATTCTATTGTCTGCGAATATCATCAAATAGTTGCAATATCAAATCATATAAAACTTAAAATATTAGATCATTTCTTCGGTGAAAATAGTTCTTATAAGTCTTATTATCCGAATTCATCATGGCGAATTGAAAAAATGTCATCAATTTGTTGTCTTTATACAGGCAATAGCATTAACAAAGAAACAAAACTGAAGAAATATATAGGACATAGTTCTGGCACTCCTTATATCGGAACAAAAGATATTAAATTCGATGGTTCCATCATTTACGACAATGGGGTAAGAATTTCGTCTAGCGATCTTTCTTCTTTTTCGGTTGCTCCTAAAGATTCTATTTTATTATGCATTGAAGGTGGAAGTGCAGGAAGAAAAATAGCTATTGCGAACCAAGAAGTATGTTTCGGAAACAAATTATGCTGCTTTGTTCCACACGAAATAAATAACCGTTATTTGTTTTATTATCTCCAAAGCGCTTCCTTTAAAGAATCATTCTTAGATAAAAAATCTGGACTGATTGGTGGAGTCAGCATCAATAAATTACGAGAAATGAAAATGGCATATCCATCTTTTCCATTGCAACTAAAAATCGTTAGTGTTATAGAGAATTCTTTTTGCCTTATTGATAGCTTTTTTGCTTGAACTTAATCAGAATTAAAGCTCGACAATAACTTATAAAGAAGATGAATATTGCGCACAATTTCGTTTTGCTCATCGCGCGTATGAATTCTCACTATTTTATTTGCATACTCAGAAATCCAATATCGCTTGTGGTTTGAAGTATCTATTTTTAATGTTTGAAGTAGATAATAAATATATTCAATATTGAAGATATTGGCGTCTGAAATCGTCAAAATCTTCATTGCAGAGGATTTGACTTTAAAGTCAAAGTCCACAAGATGACTAGAAGTTGTGAAATCATCAAAAATAATGACTTTTTCTCCATTTTTTATATGGTATACGCCATCCGTTTCATTTGTATAACCTAATATATAGCTCTTTCCAGCAGTTAAAACGGGTGTTGCGTATTTATCACTATAATTGGTTGTTTTGACTATGTATTTTGTAGGTTGTTCATACTTTAATATTTCACTGAAATTGAATTCTTTCCCATAATAAGACTATTAAGAAAGAATTGCTTTGAGCAAAGTAAAACTTTTCGTAATTTCGCGCGAATACTTTTCTTGCATTTTTAAAGGTGGCAAAGCGATTGTAAGATCATAAAAGATGTTTTTATTAAGGTGTGGAACAGCTGATCCTGTTTTATTACTTTTTAGCGTTTTTTTATAATATTCAATGAACCACATTAAATATTCGGAACTGATGCTATCCTTAGCTGTAAGGATCCTAAATGTGCTTCCAAGGTAACCATTAAAAGGCACTATCATTACTTCGCCTGAGTTTTCTCCATCGACGAGTATAACTTTAGTTCCTTTTTCAACAAAACAGCCGCTTTTAATATATTTCGGTTTTTTAATCCCCCTAATTACCTTAGCTTCCAAATAAGGATACACCCCTTTTTGCTCACTCTTACCCTTGTCTAATTGGCATAGATCTTTTATATGATAATTTGGATAATAAGACTTATAGGAAGAATTTTCGCCGAAAAATTGGTTAAGTATTTTGTTTCTTAATGCATTTGATATAGTTCTTATCGAACAATCATTTTTGATAATAGCATCGATTTGAAGGAATATTTTTTTGATAGACTCCAAAATCTTTCTGATTTCATTTTCGGGTGGTAACGGGAATAGTTTCTCTTTCAAAATACTAAAGGGAGGAATATTTTTCATACAAGTCCCCTTCCCCTCTTCGGCAGTTTGTGATTTTAATACGAAGTCAAAATACAAAATGAAATACGTGCATAACGATTGGTGATACAAGTGAATTTTCATTAAAGCTTGGTTTATTATTCCAACTTCGGCATTTTCTGGTAATTGAAAAATTTCTCCTATTGTACCTGCGCAACTAACAATTAGTTCACCAGGTCCAACTATGAATCCTTTCATACTTTCAAATTTTTCATGTGAAATAAAATAGTGGCCAATATTAGCGTTTTTTTGGATTGCATTTTTTTGTTCATAAACCTTAACTTTGTTTTTTGTCGATTCTGGAACAAACATTGACTTTGTTAAAGAGCTACCAAAAGGGCCCTTCTTAAAAATGCCCAAATCATTTAATCGTACCCAACACCAACTGTTCGGGATTTCAAAAGGTATTTCCGAAGTTATATCTCTAACTTCATTCCCTTTTTTCTCATAATAACAATTATCCGAAAAGTGAATCTTCTATATTGGTTTTGTTTATCAACATAGGAGGTATTTAAAATGATTGATGAATTTTGTGATTTCTTAAAAAAGAAGGAGATGTCGCCAAACACAGTTCAAGTGTATAGGCAAACGATTAGCATGTTTTACGAGGTTTATAAAGAACTCAATAAAACAAATGTTTTGGCGTTCAAAGGTTATTTGCTTGAACAATATAAGCCACGAACCGTTAATCTTAGAATCCAAGCAATGAATAAATATCTGAAGTTCATAAAGAAGGACAATCTTAAATTGACGGCGGTAAAGATTCAGCAAAAGCCATTTCTTGAGAATGTAATCAGCAATGGTGACTATGATTTTTTTAAGAAGAAGCTTAAGACCGAAAAGAAAATGGAATGGTATTTTGTCGTGCGTTTTTTAGCTGCGACTGGTGCAAGGGTTAGCGAACTAATCCAAATTAAAGTAGAACATGTGAAACTTGGCTATCTCGATTTATATTCTAAAGGTGGAAAAATGAGAAGGATTTATTTCCCGGCTAAATTGCAAAAGGAAGCCCTTAAATGGTTTGAAGAAGTTTCTCTTACTAGTGGCTACATCTTTTTAAATTGGAAAAAGGAAAGGATAACTACAAGAGGGATTGCTCTTGGATTAAAACGACTTGCAATTGAATATGGAATAGATCCCAAGGTTGTATACCCGCATTCTTTTAGACATCGCTTTGCTAAAAACTTTATTGAAAAGTATAACGATATTTCATTCCTCGCTGACTTAATGGGACATGACAGCATTGAAACCACACGTATTTACTTAAGAAAAACTTCTACGGAGCAAAGAGAGATTGTTGATAGAATTATCGTTTGGTAGAGTAGCTATTTGTTAGGATAAACCAATGAGATAATGTCTTTGTAATCCACATTTAAGACGATACAAATTTTTCTAATTACTGAAAGTGCTAAATCATCTTTCTTCTCCATTAATCTATACTCTTCAGGACTTATGCCAGATTTGGATATAAGTTCTTTTTTAGTCATTCCTCTTTCTTTCATGAGAGACCATAAGCCATCGTAGGACGTGTACCCATAATCATCGCTATTTTGCTTATGATCCTCGCAAGAGGCCTTTTTTTCCTTCTGATTATCTCTTGAATGTGGTCGATTAAAAGAGCTGTGACGTCTTTGGCAATGTAGCCTTTTCTCACGGTCAATCCAATGGCCTTGAAATCTTCTACCATTCGCATTTTCGCTTTGCCATCTAGCTCGCAATACTCGATGGCTTCCTCTAACCCTTCCTGACAGACGAGTGAAGGGCTGAGAGTCAATGCATCGTGGTAGGAGATGTCCTTACCGCTTTTTGGGTTCATTAGCTTTCTGGCATATTCATCTTTTTGGATTGCTTCCGTAATCCCTGCTTTCTCATTCTCGAAATCCTTGATGAACCAGGTCCATATCGTTTCATAGACCATGCCAGCATTGATTCTTTCTCCCGGTGAGGCAATTCTCAAAATCGCGCTGTAGAGATTCTTCTCTAAGATTTCGAAAATCGCTCCGATGGTAGTGCTTGTGAAACTAGCTAAGCGGAGTGCCTTTTTCTTGGCCAAAGAAGTCCACAAATTCATCTATGGAATATCATGAAGGTTCTCAAGCTCTTGGCCTCAAAGAGTTTTTGCGCTTTAAATGGGCGAAGAATATGGATTAAACAACAATTTTCTAAAGGAATATTGCCATTCCGATTAACACAAGAACAAATATGGCGCATGGTATCATGCTTAAGATAGAATATCTAAGGAACTGATGCTTCTTTTTACAAATCTTGGCATTTGTCTTAATTTGATTAAAAAAGATTGATTCATCCGTATAAAAAATAGTGCTATTACTTTTGAAATCTCCATATTCCATTTCACAAAGATCCATATAATAGTTGACGTTATTTTTCTTTTCTTTACTTCCTCTTGGAAAAATTACCAAGACAGAAAAAGTAATGGTAATCAAAGATGAAATTACAAAAAGAATATAGATTATTGCAAATGCGATTAACTTTTGCTCACATGCTGAATATTCTTTGAAATTAGTGAGCAAAGTAAGGGATAAGCCAAAGACAATGCCTATTACGGATATCAATATTCCTGCTTTTGAATCAAAAGAGTTTATTTGAGTTAAGATACCATTGAGAATCTCTTTATCATTTTGTATATTGCTTGTTTTTGCTTTCTTATCTTCCATCATTTCATGCCTCCATTTATCCAATTGTTGAAGTCAATCATGACCATGTTGCAATGCCAAACGTACTCACCTAAATTTTCTGAATACTTTCGATTGCAGAATTTTGAATATGTTTCATCTTTATTGGCATTGATATCCTTGATGTTATTATAGAAGCATTCGCTCATGACAATAGGTTCGAAACCATCTTTATTGCCTTGTGATGATAGTTTGCATGCATCAATTACCGCATTCCCGATCCAAATGAAATCATTTATACCAGTACCTTTTCTGCCAGCTTTTATCACCAAATCTTTAGAACAACCTAGTCCAATGCCTATTTCAAATGTCGGCATTGAATAATCTTGTAGTATTTCTTGAAACATTTTTTGAAATGTATTGACCGTGCATGCGTTACATAAAACACAATCCAAATCAGATTTTTTTGGCGTTGAAAAAATTCCATAGACGCAGTCGCCTCTTATTCCAATTTGGCGGAAGTTGTCATCGGTCTGAAGTATGGATATTATTTCACTGCAAAAGGCGCGTATCACTCTGCTGACGATTTCCTGCTTATTGCCTTTGAAATAATCTGTTGAATTGCGGATATCAACGAATAATGAGCCTACCCAGGACTTGATTCCATTCTCGTATGTGAACTCATCTTCATTTGAAGGTATTGTTTCAGCTTCTTCTATTGCTGTTTTTGAAGTGAGTATATCTATAACTCTTTGCTTACCACTTCTGTAATCGTAATTGGACATAAAACCCCCTCCCGCCAGATGTATAAAAGACTTTTTCCGTTTTAGTTTATTTGCTAGCTTTATATATAAGCTTATTTTAACACTTTTGGTTATCTTCTTAAATACTATTGAGAGTTCGTCGCCAACTATATAGTTTGCAGGCGCAGAGGAGCTTTGTTTAATAGAGGAATGATCATCCGTGTTGTTAGTGACGCACTCAACCGCGTTTTCCTTGTCAGTAACTTCAGGAACCGACACCTTAGGCAAACAATCTAAGACAAACGTTTCAATAACTGGATTAGATGTAATTAAAAACATCAATTTGACGTTTGAATGGTCGGCGAATAATTCAAAGGCCACGTTTGGCAACGTTGCATTATCTTCAACATATATTTTCAATAATTATGAAGGAACGTGGGGAGCAACAACTAGTTCAACAAATGCTAGTGTTTATTGCACTATTAAAGATGGCAGCCTAATTATTTCGAAGCCTTCTAAGGCAATTAAATTCAAGAAAGGTATAGCCGAATAAAATCTACTATAGTGTTTGAGACGCCTGGATAAATAGATCTATTCCCCAGTACTACTTAAGTGTACCGTTTTTGCCAGTTGCATAGTCATGTTTTGAATGCAGTAGACATGTTCCTTCCGCACTGTGTATCGTATTGGTAGACCTGTTCCTTCCATCGTGTATAGATGCTAGTCACCTGTTCCTGTGTCGATACGAGGTAGGATGGGCGTTCATTTTGAGCGTCGACCTATTTCCCCATACGAGTAGAGGCCTTATTTTTACCGCTTTACCGGCTTTTGGGCGGTTTTCTCGACAAAAAATGGATTTTACTCATTTTCGAGAAGAATGAAATCCATCAATTTTTTACGATTTTTGGCCTTTTTCAGCCGTTTTTGCGACTGAGCAACACCACAGTCTCAACATGCATAGATTGGACGCAAGGAACAGGTCAAAAAGCCCATAATCATCGGCATTTTCGAAAATTCGTGATTTCCTCATTTTTTGTGCTTTTGGAATAGACTGCAACCACACACCCAACCTGAAAACCCAATTTTCGGCCGTCTTGCGCTAATTTCAATTCATGCAGTCTACAAACACGATTAGAGTGTTTTCTTTCAGACTACCAGTGCACCTTTGCATTCTAATGCTTTCCGTACTATCAGCCTTCCCTTAAGTAATCCTGGCCTTTTCTATAGTTATTTTTTGAATGTTTTGACTACTTTTTGTCCCATTCGAAAAAAACAAAAAGGTACATGATAAGGAACATGATATTGCTTTTAAAAGGAACATCATATAAAATATATTTACGTGGAGGTTTTGCCGTGAGAAAGCTTGAAGATTTAGTTGATACAGACATTTTTGAAAATAAAGAATGCGAATATAAGCTTCACTTGGAAACTAGTGAGGACAAGGTAGAAAAATGGGCTAAAACGCTTGTTGGCTATGCTAATACATGCGGTGGATATATTTTGGTAGGCGTGTCCAATAAAAAAGACATTGTGGGTATAGATGGAGACGAACTTGACCGAACAAAGATATTGGTCCTCAAAATCATAAACAGGCATATATTTCCCCATATCCAAGTGTCTTTTTCGATTTTCCCGTGCGGAGAAGGTAAATATATTCTCGCCATTTGGACAGATTATTTGAACGAGATGGTCATATTCAAGTCTGGCGATTATAGTGAGAAGGTTTACATAAGGGAAGATGGTTCAACCTTGCCGGCGACCATCAGCCAAATCCTTTCAATGGGAAAAAGAAAACTTGGTATGGATGGTCAATTGTTGAACGAGCAATATGCGGTAAAAAATTTTTCCAAATTCAGTAAGTTGGCAATGATGTATAGAAAAGACAGGGAAAAACCAACGGAAAAGATGCTCATAAGCAAAGAAATCATAGGCCAGGATGGAAGAATAACTGAAGGACTAAAAATGTTCTCTGATAGCTTTGATAGTGATGAGACGTTAGCTGTATGTCGGCTTTGGAACGGCTTCGACAAAGGAAGCAACGAGGTAATTGATAAGAAAGAATTTAAAGGATGTCTTTGCGATGTATTTATTAACATTATGGATTTCATAAGTAGGAATAGTAGAAGCGGATTTGTTAAAAACGATGACGGATCAAGACTCGACACATTCTCATATCCTGAAATTGTCCTGAGGGAAGCTGTCGTCAACGCCCTGGCTCACAGGGATTACTCAATTGATGGGACGCAGGTCGATGTGGATATTTTTAAGGACAGGCTCGTCATCACTTCTCCGGGTGGGTGGCTCCTCCCCAAAAAGCCTGACGAATATAGCCTTGATTCGATACCATCTGTTAGGAGGAATAAAACAATATGCCGTTGTTTTGAGATGGCTGGATTAATGGAAAGGAGCGGAAGCGGCCTCAGAAAGATATACAATGTATACAAGAAGCTGAAATTCAAGGAACCAGATTTGAACGATCAGCACGACTTTTTCCTGATTACTCTATACGATATACTTGGTGAAAAGAATAATAGCGTGATACTCAACGGGAAGTATGATGAAGCAATATTAACCTTCTGCAATGGTGTCGCTCATTCTAGGGAAGAAATTCAGACACACATAGGATATAAAAGCAGAAGTCATTTTATGTCTAATGTATTAAAACCACTGCTAGAAGCCGGCACATTGAAAACGACCACGAATAGCAAATCAAAACACACAAAATATATAGCGACCATTAAGATAGACTGATGCCTAAATGTTTCTGCAAGGGACATGATGGGAACATGAGGAACATGATTAAAAAGTTCAACTTTGAATATATCATTGATATATTTGCTACATAAAAGGTTTAGTTTGATGGATAGCACATATTCACCAATACTATCTAAGTGTACAATTATTGCCAATTGCACAGCTATGTTTTGAATGTAGTAGATATGTTCCTTTCACACTCTGACTCGTATGGGTAGATTTGTTCTTGGCGTCCATGTTATGCATGTGGAGACTGTGGTGTTGCTTAGTCGCAAAAATGGCTAAAAAAGGTCAAAAATCATAAAAAGCTGAAGGATTTCCTACTTCTTAAAAAAGCGGGAAGTCCTCTTTTTTGTTGCAAAAATCACTCTAATGCCGGTAAAGCGGTAAAAATAGGGCCTTTACTAGAGGGTGGAAACAAATCGACACTCAAAATGAACGCCCATCCTACCTCGTATCGACACAGGAACAGGTGACTAGCATCTATACACGATGGAAGGAACAGGTCAAAAAGCCCATAATCATCAGCATTTTCGAAAATTCGTGATTTTCTTATTTTTCGCGTTTTCAGGATACAGTACAACTACACATTCAACCTGGAAAACCGATTTTTAGCCTAAAAAGAGGCAAAAACAGGGGTATAGTTTGATTGGAAAGGGCAAAAAACTCGAAAATCGTTATCACATCAATAAAAAATAGGTTTAGAAAATTTCGATATTTGTTAGGAATTAAAGGGAGATAACACATAAATAGACATGAATCATTAATAATTTCTGATACATCTGTTACACTAATAATGAAATTAGGTGATACGAATGAACCAAAATTACAAAATACTAGAAAAGATGATAGAGAGCGGAGATGGAAGCCTATCCAGAAAAGATGCAATCGCAAATGGTGTTCCACCTGCGTCTTTCGCAAGATACGTAAGTTCCAATCGTCTCGTCAGAATAAGGCGTGGCGTTTACGCGAAAGACGGAGCCGTCGATGACCTCTTCCAACTTCAAAGCAGATATCAGAAGATTGTCTATTCCGGCATAACTGCGCTTTATCTCCTTAGGCTGACCGACAGGATTCCGGATTCGATTGAGTTCACAATCCCTAAGGAGTGCCGCGTGAGAAAAGAAAGCATAGGGTGTAATGCTATTTGTCACATCGAAAACAACGAGGAGCTGTTTCATTTGGGAAATGTCAGTACCAGAACCATGTTCGGGAACAACGTCACTTGCTATTCAAAGGAAAAGATGGTTGTGGAGATGATACGGAAAAGGGACGATTATGATTCCGAACTTTTCCTCAAGGCAGTGAAGACGTTTTTGAATGGAAAGGACAAGGACATGGACTTCCTCTTCCAATACGCGAGGATGAGGAAAGTGGAAGAGAAGGTATATCGGATTCTGGAGGCAATGGATTATGAGGATTAACAGGGATTCGCTTTTTATGCGACACGGAAGGTTTGTTTTCAACAATTGATTTCTTAATTTGCTTGTTATAGTTGCAAATATTTAGAAAACATAAAAAAATGCCACAATAACTATGAAATAACAATGACGCAGTGTATAATAATAGTAAAGGAGGCAGGCTATGAGACTATACAAACGGGAGAGGTATCTGTCCAAAATGCGCGCTTTTTTCCACGACGATGACCTCATCAAAGTGATAACTGGGATACGCAGATGCGGGAAATCCAGCCTCATGCAGACCATAGCGGAAGAACTCAAAGAAGGTGGCGTTGCGGAAAACAACATTATTTACATCGATCTCGATAAACGTGGGTACAAAAGCATTCGGAACGCCGAACAGTTAGATGCATTAATCGAATCCGCCACGCAAGCGAAAGGGATGAAATACCTTTTCATAGACGAGATTCAGAACGTCGAAGGCTTCGAAGAGGTAATCAACCTGTCTCTTATACACATCTCCGAGCCCACGAGACCGATCAGTATCTCG
>ENA-OZHF01000212-OZHF01000212.1-human-gut-metagenome-genome-assembly--contig:-NODE-212-length-17845-cov-4.300675_pt1 | contig 17845 bp, 19 predicted proteins | sample MGYA00244042_ERZ653678 | MGnify/ENA primary metagenome ERZ653678 (study PRJEB26926, sample SAMN06165340) | human gut metagenome | biome: ENVO:00009003; feature: ENVO:2100002; material: ENVO:00002003... | reverse complement strand
CGTCAAGCCTCACCCACAAGAGAGCCTCCCGCCGCGCTATGATTTCGCCGTCGAGCTCGACCGTGTAGACCGCCGCGCTCATTCGGCGACCTTTTTCCATCCGTCGGGATACGCCTCGGGAGTCCATACGTTGTTATCGAGCAAGGACTCGTAAAGCACGTCGCCCCAATAACCGCGCTCACCCTTGGAGAACGCGAGCCCCGCCGTAATGGTCGCCGGGATAATCCTCGCGCCGTTTTTATAGAGCACGTCCTCCCACAAGCTCGGCGCGGCCTCCGGCGTGTTTTCCGCCGTGTCCCACAAGTCCACCGCCGCCCGCTTGAGCGCACCTTTCCAGTTGATACGAGTCCCGGACTTGACGAGCGCCCCGCCGCCGGTGAGCGCCGGATAAAGCTCGACGGCTGTCGAGCCGTCCTTATCGTCGAGCCCGGCTCCCGCCGCCTTTTCAATCATAGCGCGGAGCTCCCGCGCCCTCTGTACGGTAATCATTCCGCCGCACCCCCTAACAGAATATCGAGAACTTTATCATTCTCGGCAAGCATGAGCGTACCGCTCACATTTTCCACGGAGCCGACCGGCTCGATACCGAGGAGCCCGCCGTCGGCGAAAGCGTAAACGAAGTCCTCGAGATATGTCGTCGTCTCGCCCGTCTCCTCGTCCTTGCGGTCGATTGCCGTCTTGATGCAAAAGCCCTCGGCCTCCGCCTCGTCGCACGGGACATAGCACCCGTTTTCGTGTAGGCGGACATAGACAACGGTATCGGAGTAGCCGACGACCTTTCCGCCGCTTTTGATAGCATACATACGTTATCCCTCCATTTTCGGCAGCTCTCCGAGCCGCTTTTTATAAAACTCCTCGAGTTCCTGCGTGTTCATCGTGCGGAGGAGGTTTTTCCAATACAGATTTTCCGCCCCCGCCCATTTCTCCGGGTCGAAGTCCGACGCGCCCTCGTGCTTGCCGTAATAGTGATAGAGGCCGTCGAGCATCTTTTGACGATACGCGCCCTCCGGCGTGTTTGGTCTGAAATGCTCCCATCCGTTTTCAGACGTTGCGGCGCAAATCTTCCGCCCGTCAGCGGCAAAGAGAAAGCCGTCCCGCTCCGTTACGGTCGTACCGTATCGGAGGTTAAAGGCTCCGTCGATGCCCTCGGCCTTAAAACGCCGATAAACGACATATTCCATAGCTTACCCTCCCTTGAATAATTCACGATAGAGCCGCTCGACGCTCTGCTCCATGTGGTACGAGTGAAATCTTTTCATGTGTCCCCGCCATGATACGAGGGATGTTTCCACGTCCGCCGCCGTCATTCTGCCGGAGTCCACCCAACGCCGGAAAATGCGTAGCTTTTTCCTCATGTGCCGGATACCCTTGTACGTTGCCCGGCGGACGACTTTCCCGTTTGCGCCATATCGAAAGCGCACCTTGACGAATGTAAAGCCGCGCGTGAGCTTGATAATCTGCGTCTTTTTCGGATTGAGGCGGATACCGTGCTCGGCGCATAGCCGCCGGAGCTCCCGGAGGCAAATCTCGAGCTTTTCCTTTGACTCGCTGATGATACACCCGTCGTCCATATAGCGAGCGTAATACTTCATGCCGAGTACGTCCTTGATATAGTGGTCTATCCTGTTCGGCAGGGCGAGCGCGGCAATCTGTGAGACTTGGCTCCCGAGGCCGAGCCCCACGTCGCCGAAGTTCTGAATAAAGTATTTCGAGAGCGCGACGAGGCGGTCGTCGATGCCGCTCCGCTCGAACTCTCGAAAAACGGGCTCATGCTGTGCCGTATCGAAATACTTTGAAAAATCGAATACGAGGACGTAGCCCTCCCGCCCGTGTTTTCTGTAATGCTCCGCGAGAAAGTGCGTCACCCGGGATACGGCGAAATCGTACCCTTTGCCGCGCAAGCTCGCTCCGTTGTCGTAAATGAATGACCGAGAGAGCATCGGCACGAGGCAGTAATCGCACAAGCACCGTTGTACGACGCGCTCGGAGATATGGACGCTCCGAATATGCCTCGGCTTTCCCCGCTCCACAATATCGAACTCGTAAAAGCCCTTGGAGCGGTATCTCCCGGCTATCAATTCCTCGTGTGTCTTTGTGACGTTGGCAAGTGAGGCGGCTTTGTATCGCTGTGTGCTCGCTTTCCACCCAACGCCACGGACGGAGGCGCGGTAGCTCTCATAGAGCCGCTCGAATGAGAAAACCGTCTCGAAATCTCCGTACTCCCGGAGCGCGGCGGCTTTCTTTTTCATTCGTGCGGCCTTGCGACGCTGATACCGTGCCTCGCGTCGTTCTGCGCTGTTCATAAAATAAAAATACCTCGTACATTTCTTTCTCGGCGTGTTGTCTAAAATGCGTAACGGTGAGCCATGAAAGCACGGAAAACACGCACTCCGCACCCATGCAAGGAGCGTCCGGCTAACCGTATCGCGGTATATGTTTGTCCGACGGCGCGAGGCCGTCAGAGAGGTTATATTCCCCTTTTATATAGGGACTGCTTTCGCTCTGTGAGGAGTTATTCGGTCTGCCCCATGTTGATATAAAATCCGGGCGCGAAGCCGAGGGAATTGTTCGCGTTGTTGTTGTTGACTGTGCCGTCGGTGTTCACATTCACGAAATTGTTGGAGTTGCTCGCATTCGGGGAACGGAGCCACCAATTAGCGGCGATGCGGAATATAACCTAATCACTCGGAGGATTAAGCTCGCGCCTTATTGCTCCGCTTGATTTTAGAGATTTGCGAGAGCTCGTCCGTAATGAGCTTTACCCACTCTTTGAGGACGTTCGGCGGTATCTTCTCATGGTTGACGGTCATATACGCGAGGTCGAGCACGTCGAGCATCGAGTTATAATAACCCTGTGCCGTCTCGTAATACTCTTTCCGCCGCTGGATATTCCGGCGGCGTATCTCCTCGAGAGATTTCTCGTCAACGTAAATGAGGTTTGCCGTCTTTATCATGCGATAAGCCTCTCGCGCCGCGTTGTAGAGCGGCAAGGAAAAATAAAAGGTGTAGCTTTTCGGCAGGATGCGGACGCGGTTGTATGTGAATACATAAATCTCGCGGGCGAGGTTGATATACTCCGCCGGGCTTTCGCCGCGTCTCGATTTTGGTACGGACATTTTCTTTCCTCCTCGCCGACTATGCGCCCATTGAGGGCGCAAGTCTCGATTTCCGAATTATACGCAAAAGCCGGGCGCGAAGCCGAGGGAATAGCACGCGCCGTTGCCGGTGACTGTGCCGCCGGTGTACACACGCACGAAATTGCTGGAGTCGCTCGCACGCGGGGAACGGAGCCACCAAAGAGCGGCGGTACTCGTGCCGTTGTGCTTGTACTTGATTTTGCTATTCCCGGCGGAATAATAGGCGTACTGCGCTTGTTTGTTCTTCTCGTTCGTGTTTCCGTAGGAGATGCTACCGAAAACCTCGAACTCCGAGAGGAGGAAAAAGTAATCCGTTGTCGCCGTGACGTAACTCGCCGTCGAGCCGCCGCCGTTTGCCGTATTGTCCGTGTACTTGGTAACTGACTTGAGGACGGCACGGAGCGCCGCCGGAATGACTGCGATAATCGTCCCGGAATAGCTCGAGAGGCTCGTCCCGCAAATGTTTGTACGCATTTGCGAGCTTTTCCATCCGCCGGAGTTGGTGTTGCTCGCGTTCATAACGAAATAGCCCGCACCCGGGGACGACCATCCGCTATCCGGGCCATATTGATTATCGCAGAAACACACGTCCGTACCGCCGGAGAGCGCGGTCTTTGCAAGCTGAAAATGGATGCGGTTTGCGCCCTCGACGCTTGCGTTATGGTTAAAGCCGATAATGAAAGCGTAGGTCGTGACATTCGAGAGTGAGAGCTTTCCGACCGTGCCGTTAAGCGTGACCGCCTTTCGGTCGCCGATGCTCCAATAGTTCGCGCCCTGTCCCGCGTCGGAAACGGACTTGATAACGCTCCACTCGTTATTGTTGAGCGTAGAGCTCACGAAAGAGAGCGTCAGCGAGTAGGAGGTCGTGCCGGAAACGACATTGACGGAGCCGCTCGTCGTCTGCCCGTTCTTTGTCGCCGTGACCGTGTACGCCCCCGTCTCCGTGACGGTGAAAACCGCCGTCCCGTTGCTCGTCTTTGTGGCGATTGTCGTCCCGCCCTTTTTCAGCGTGACGGATGCGCCGGAGTCTACGTTGACGGTAATCGTCGCGGAAAAGAACGTCAGCGCCACCGCGTAGCTATCGACGACGGAGACGTTTTTCGTGTCGGACGTTTGCCCGCCGAGCGTAGCCTTGACGCTCCATGTACCGGCCTCCGGCAAGGTCAGCGTACAAGAGCCGCCCGCCGCCGTGCCGTTTACCGTTTTCGAGCCCTTTGTCGCCGTGACCGCCGCTCCGCTCGTAACGGATACCACGAGGGAGAGCTCGGCTCCGGGCTTGCTGACTGCGTTTGTTCTACCAATCATTTTTAACTCACCGCCTTAATACAAGTAATGCTCTGCACCGTGATAGCCGCCGTCGGCTTTGTCGCGGCGTAGATTTTGACCGTCCCGCTCCCGGAGAGAGCGACCGGCGCAAAGTTTCCGCTCGCGGCCTCTGTCGCACCGAACACGACCTCGGGGACGTGGCTCGCCGTCACGCCGGGGCAGGCGATAGAGGCGGCATAGGGATACGCCGCGTATGTGCTGTCGCTCACCCATGCAGATGCGGCGACGGACACGCCGGAGAAAATCTTTACCTCGGCGTATCCCGCGTGAGCGTGGGAGGTGTTGGCAAAGTCGCCCGGCTTTTTGCCGGAGTCGGTCAGATTGCCGGAGGAGTCGAGCCCGGCAAAGTGTCCCGCCGTGGCGCTCTTTACTTTGTCCGCCTTGCCTGTGTGGGTATGGCTCGCGTCGGCGAAGTCGCCCGGCTTTTTGCCGGAGTCGGTCAGATTGCCGGAGGAGTCGAGCCCGGCAAAGTTGCCCGCCGTCGGTGAGGCGGCTTTCTCGGCCTTGCCCTCGTTGAGCTTCTTAATATTTTCCTGCATGGCGGTTTGGTCTGCCGCCGTGAAATATCGGGCGATAACGTCGCCCGCCGACCATGCCCGGGCGGTCGTGCCGTTCTGCGCTCGCGTGACGGTGAGCACGTTCCCGTTCTTTGCGGTCATAAGCACCGTTTCCGCCGTGGAGCCGTCCGCTCCAATCGTGAGCAAGTTCGGAGCCTCCGGCAGTACGGAGCCGTCAACGACGTTTACGGTCGTACCCGCCGCCGTCAGCGCGCCGGAGAGCGAAGTCTCCGGGGAGTTGGCTTGCGCCGGGTACATTGTCACTAATTCGGACATATTCTTTCCTCCTTTTAGTAGTCCCCGCCGCCGCGAGAATTACAGAATGTTTGAGCGAATACCGCGCCCACGATACGACTCATGTTATCGGGGAGTATCTCTATCGAGTGCCACGAGTTACGGCGTATCTTCCCGCTCGAGTCCGTGGCGAGATACTTCACAATGTCGATATTGCTATACGAGGACGGCGCGGGTATCTCTTTGCCGTCTACCTTGATAGTCGCTTTCGAGGCGCGTTGTCCCTCGTAGATGCCGAACTCGATAGCGTGGGTATGGTCTTTTACGGTGTGGGTATGGTCTTTCACCGTATGCGTGTGCGCCCTTACCGTGTGCGTATGGTCGTAGACCTCGTGTGTATGTGCGGAAATCCTGTGCGTGTGCGACGGATGCGTATGCGCGCCCGACCAAATGAACGTCTCGTATCCGTCAACGGTTTTCCCGTCGCTGGTCGTTGCAAGGCGGGCGTGTTGAGAAATGCCGTGGTTATGCACGGCCTGTCCGTTCGTCTCACTCGGGAGCACGTTCGAGGACTCGAGCGCCGTTCCGCCGGAGGTCTGCCCGCCGCCGGAGGAGGTCGTTTGTCCACCGCCGCCGCCGATAGCTTTCTCATACGCCCGGAACGCCTCGAACTCGATATTGAGGAGCATTTTGTTAATGCGTACCACCGAGTCGGAGATATAGAGTTGCAGTTTCGCCGGATGCGTTGCGTCGGCGTTATCCGAGAAATTATAGATTTGTTGGTTGGTCGCGCCCTGTGCGTATGTCTCGGAAATGAGGGCGCGGCTCTGCAAGTCGGAAATACTGCCCGCTATATCCTGCGTCTTGTTGGCAATCGTTACCGTGACGTTTCCCGGGTCGCCCTCTGCATCCGCTTTCTCAACGCGGACGATGCGGGTACGGAGGTTAATTCCGTCGGCCTCGTCCACGACGCGGACGATTTCGCCCGGGCGGAACTTTGAGAACTTGTCGCCGGTCAGCCTGTGGAGGTCGATAGCGCCGATTTCATAGCTCACATACGGCTCCTTGAGCCCGGCGAGTATCTGCTCGGCGTATGCCTTGAGGTTTTCCGCCACTTGATACCGCGAGTCTACGAGGATAGTCGAACACAAGCCGTATCGCTCGATGCTTAAAGCGTCCTCGACGTATGGAACGCCGCCGTTCGCCGACTCTATCGTCAGTTGGTTTACACCCTCGCCGTATCCGAGCGCATAGACGCGGTTTGCGATACTGGTCGCGTCCGTCGTCTTTTTGATGTTCGTCATATTCTTTGCGTATCGGATTTCGCTTTTGAGTGCCTCCGTCGGCGCGGTGAGCGATAGCGTCCACGGATAGACGGTCGTATCCCACGACCAAAGGTATTCACTATCGAAGCACTCCGGCACGGCAAAGAGCGCCGCGAGGAGCGTCGAGTTTTCCCAATTATATTCAAAATAGCGTTTGAAATCGCAAGCCCCGAGTTTCCAGTTTTGCCGGGTCTGCCGTGCGAGAATGTAATTGAGAACGTCGGCAGTCTTTACGCCGGAGCCGCCGCATTGATGATACTGAAAGAGAACGTCGGAGAGGAGCGTAGCGAGGACGTGCTCGCAATCATAATAGCGAGTCGCTCCGTTGCTCCGCTCCATATCCTCCCCGATGATGCGGAAAAGGTCGATACGCTCGTCTCCGTCGAAAATCTCGACGAAGTTCAGCGGCGTACAATAGGCGTTTTTCGGGTCGTCCGCCGGGAGCGTAAAGGTCGCCGTCCATAGGGAATTAGTCTCGAGGCCGTAGCCGACGGCGAGCGCGTTGTCGAGGTAGGCGAGCCGCTTCATATCGCGGTTGAAAATCTGCGGCTTTGCCATTATAACCACCTATCTTTCCACAAGATTTTAACGTCTGCGGTCGTGCCGCCCTCGACGATAATATCGTTCTCGCCCGGTTGTAGCTTGAAAAATGCGCTATCGTCGCTCACGCGGTCGATGATGTTCGCGCCGTTGAGCGTTACGGTCATGTGCTCCGTGTCGATAATAAGCTCGTCTCCGGCGACCATGTTCACGCCCTCAATTACCATAGTGACGGAGCCGTAGGTCGAAACGCCCGTACCGCTCGCCGTTGCTACGGCCTCCGCAAGTGCGGAGAAAAAGAGAGTGCGGATATAGTCGCCAACGCTCCCGGCCTCCGCCTCCGCAAGCGCGGAGGGGAGGAGGACGCGGACGAATACGCCGGACGCGGTAGCGACCGCCGCCGCCGAGCCGTCGAGGTATCGAATGATTTTCAGCGTCGCCGAGGTATCCGTCTCCGCGTTCGCCGTAGCGAGCCACTCGAACACAATGGACGTTGTTCGGTTGTACGTCGTCTTATTGTACGGAGTGCGGTTATACATTTGCTCGCCTCCTCGTTATGCCAAAGTGCAAACGATAGCCCCCGCCGATACCGTGATAGCGTCGCCGTTGAGTACGTTCTTGCTCCGGGTAAAGGAGCCGTACCAAAGCAAATTGCCCGCCGTCAGCGCGTCATAGATGCCCCAATAGGCCACCGTGCCGAGGTCTGCCGTCAGAGTGCCGAAGTCAACGGGCGCGGAGTTGGAAACCTGTTCTTTGCCGGACACGAGGGACGGCGCGCTAAAGTTGATAATCTTTCTCGCGTATCCGCCGCCGGATACCTCCGTACCCGTTCCGCTCGCCGTCGGGTCGGTGAGGAAAAGAGCGAGGTAGTACGTCCCGCTCCGCAAGGACGTATTCAAGAGAGTGGATGCGTGGACGTTAGATAATGCGCTCATAGTAGAAACCTCCTAATTTTTTAATTTACCTTGAGCCGTGTTATCGTCAGCGTTTGGATATTACCGCGCGCCGTGATATAGATTAAGCCGTCCGTTTCCTGTGTCCCTCGGACGTTTACCGCCTCCGTGTGAGGCAGAGAGACGGATTTCACGTCCTGCTGATTGTAGCGCAAGGACTCGGCGAACGGCTTACACAAGAAACGTACCTCGCACGTCCCCGTAACGGCGATTTGCTCGATAGAGATACCGCCGACGACCTTTGCGGAGTACGCCTTTTCGGGCTCGTCGTCAAATACGAGCAAGCCCTCGCCGGAGAGCCATTCCGCCACGGCGCGCGCTCGCGTTCTCACGCCCGCGTAATGGTAGCCCTCGCCGACGAAAGCGACCGTGCATACGATTTCGCGGTTTTCGTAACCGTCCTCTATGTCGTATGTGCCGCTCTTGCCGGGTATCGTGTATTGCGTTACCCGTTTCGCGGGGAGGAGTGTTCGGTCTGTGGATTTGAACACGACTCCCATATCCCCGCTATGCTTGTTGTCGAAAATAAAACCCATGCTCACGCCATAGATACCCCCTTGCTCCGCGATTTCGATTTCTGCATATTGTAGAGCTCGCGGGAAATCTTCTTTACGTCCGCCTCCTCACGGACGACGAGCTCCGCGATATGAAAATGATTTACGACGTTTGTATCTCCGCCGCCGGAGGTCGTCGCACCGCCGCCGCGCCCGGTCAAGTCCGCCGGAACGGATGCGGAGACGGCCTCGACGGTCGCCTTTGCGGAAAAGCCCGTTTCGATTTCTCCGATTTGACTTGCGAGGCGGGCGTTTACTGCCGCGAGCCCGGAGTCTACCTCGTCGAGCATCTGCTCGCTCATGCCGCCGATAGCGTTTACCGCCTTTTTGCCGTCCTTGTCCACGGCTCCGGCGAGTCCCTCGACGAGCATTTCGCCCACCCATGCCATTTGCGTACTCGGGGAGTGGATGCCGAAAAAGTCCGTAATGCCGTCCCAAATGGAGGAAATCCACCCGGACACTTTATCCCATAGCCACCCGGCGAGCGACTGGATGCCTTGCCACAAGCCCCGGACAAGGTTTTTACCGACCTCCGCGACCTGCGACACGCCCTCGCCGAGCGCGCTCACGATGCCGGTAATAATCTGCGGCATAGCGCGGACGATTTCGGCGATAATCTGCGGGAGGTTGGTAATGAGGGCAGTCAAGAGCTTTACGCCCGTCTCGATGATTTTCGGTATATTGTTCACGAGGGCGTTAATTACCGCCGTGATAATTTGCGGGAGTGCCTGTACTATCGTCAAAATGATTTGCGGGAGGTTGGTAATAAGCGCCGTCAAGAGCTTTACGCCCGCCTCTACGATTTCCGGCAAATGGTCGAGGAGCGTCGAGATAGTGCTCTCGATGATTTGCGGCAAAACCTCGCATATCGTCGTAATGATTTCCGGGAGGTTTTCCACAAGGGCGGTTAAAAGCTCGACTCCCGTCTCGATGATTTGCGGGATAGCGTCGAGGAGCGTCGTTACGAGGCTCTCGATAAGCTCCGGCAAAGCCTCGAGGAGTACCGGGATAGCCTCGAGAACACCCTCCGCGAGCCCCTTCATGAGTTGGAGCGCCGCGTCGATAAGCAAGGGTATATTCTCTATAAGCGTCGATACAATGGTCGTCACCGTCTCCACCGCCGCCGGAATGAGCGTCGGTAGTGCCTCCGCGATACCTTGCACGAGCGTTGTAATGAACTGTGCCGCCGCCTCTACGACGAGCGGCAAAGCCTCGATAATGCCTTGTACGAGCGTTGTCACGAGCGAGGCCGCCGTGTTCATAAGCTCCGGGAGCACCGATGTAAACCCGCTCAAGAGCGCCTCAAAGAGCCCGACTCCCATTTCGAGGAGTTCCGGCAGGAGAGGCGCGATAGCGTCGAGGATGCCCTCTAATGCGTTCGGGACGGTTTTTGCGAGGTTTCTAACGACCGGCGTAATGTTCTTGACGACCGAATTAAAGGAGTTTACGACGTTATCGCATAGCTTGTCTATGTCTGCGTCTGCGTCGCCGAGGCCGGTAATGAGGTTTTGAAACGAGGATTTCAGCATCCCGATAGAGCCGGAGATAGTCGCCTCCGCCTCTTTCGCGGTCGTCCCCGTGATACCCATTTCCGTTTGTACGACGTGAATTGCGTCGATAATGTCCGAGTAGCTCGAAATATCGTACTTTACGCCGGAGAGCTTCTCCGCGTCCTCGAGGAGCCTTTGCATTTCCTCTTTCGTACCGCCGTACCCGAGCTTGAGGTTATCGAGCATTGTATAGTTCTGCTTTGCAAAGCCGGAGTATGCGTTCTGAATGGAGGCCATGTCCGAGCCCATTTTGTTAGCGTTGTCGGACATATCCGTAATTGCCATGTTCGCATACTCGGCGGCTTTCTCCGTGTCTCCGCCGAGGGAGGAAATGAGGCTCGCAGAAAAGCCCGTCACGGTTTCCATGTACTCGTTAGCGGAAAGCCCGGCGGTCTTGTATGCGTCGGTCGCGTACTCCATGACTTTCCCGGAGCTATCCTTAAAGAGCGTCTCAACGCCGCCGACTAACTGCTCATAATCGGCGTATGCGCTGATAACCTCCGTCCCGAGCTTGACCGCCGCCGCCGCGAGTGCCGCCGTTGCCGCCGCCGCCGCAGTTCCGAGAGCGGTCGCGGCGGTCTTTACCTTGTCGAACTTCTTTCCGGCCTCCTCGGAGTCCTCTCCGGCCTTTTTGACCTCTTTCCCGTATTCGTCGATAGACTCGGCGCACCCGTCGGAGGATTTCGCGGCCTCGTCCATATAGGAGGCGTTTTTATCGAGTTCCGAGCCGAGCTTGTTTAACTCCGTCTCGGCGCTATTTACCTGTGTTTGATAGGAATTGACGGAGCGAGTCGTAGACTCGTACCCTTTTTCAGCCGCCGCGAGCTCGCTCTTTGCCTTTTCGAGCTCCGCCGTGAGCTTGGCTTGCTCCTCGGTCGTATCGCCCGTCTCGTCGCCGAGAGCGGCGAGAGCGGCCTCACAACGCGAAATCTCGGATTGCGCGGAGGAGACTTTTTCGGCGTAGTCCGATTGAGCTTTTTTCGCTTTCTCGAGCTGTTCCGCCGCCGCCTTAACCTTTTCTTTCTGCTGGTCGTACATACGGGAGAGTACGTCGCCCTTGGCGCTCAACGCCGCGTAGCTGTTCGCCTGTCCCGCGTATTGACTCTCGACGAGCTTCAATTCCGATTTGAGCGTCCCGAGGGCGGAGTTAATATTCTTGAGCGACTCTTTGTATTCTTTTTCCCCGTCGATAGCGACTTTCGTTTTTATCTCACGGTTTGCCATTACACGCCCTCCTCGCCCCTGTTTTTACCGTGTGCGGATAGATAGAGCTCCCAAAGGTCGAAAACCTCTCCGGGAGCCATAAAAAGAGCCTCCCCGGTGGAGACTCCGCAAAGAACGGCGATACGGTAATAGTCCGCCCGCCTTATCTTGTTTTTTTTTGATTAAGTTCCGCGAGCCCCTCGTCGATTTCGTCGCCGGGTGTCGTGACCTCTCGACCATAGCCGAGCTCGATAGCCGTCATAATCGCGCGCTTGAGCTCCACGATTTCAAACGGCCTCACCGCGAGGAGAAAATCGTCCTTTTCCGGGATAGCGCCGGAGTCATACCCGAGCCGCCGCCGGAGGAGTTCGCCGCGCTCTGCCAGTAGCGCCGCGATAGCGCACGTCGCCGCGAAGCCCTCGCGGGTATCCGGCTCTATCGCCTCGAGTGCGAGTTGTGTCCCGCCGTAAATGTCTCGGAGCGCGAACATAGCCTCGCCGTCGAAAACGAGGTAATACGTCACGCCCGCGACCGTCATTTTTGCCGCTTTCATGCCTTTACCCTCCAATTACCAAAGCGGGAGGCGAGCCGTTCTCGCTCGCCTCCCGTCCGTGCCGATATTAGCCTCCCACTTTGCCGAGCTTGGTATCGCACCACGCGATACACTCGCTTTCCGTCGTGAACTCTTTCGTGATGCGCCATGCGCCAGAGTTGCAACGGAACACGGTAAAGGTCGTCGCGCTCGTGCCGAACGTGATAGAGGAGCCCTTTGTCGCCGCGCTGTCGTTTCCGAGAATGGCCTTGACAAGCGGATGAAACACGCCCTTGAAATAGCGGACTCCGCCGCGAATAATGACCTTGTAATAGCAAAGGCCACCGCGAGGAGCTACGTCTCCGTCGGAGTCCGTGACCTCGCTCGACTGCGTATCCTTGGTCGCGCCGTGAATAGCGGTGTGTACCTCGTCCGTCTTGTCGTCCGTTTCCAGCGCAAGAGAGCCGGAGGCGAACATATCGACCTTTTCGGCGAGCGCGTCGTCGGCGTAGATCTCGCCGGAGGCGTTCGAAACGGTGAGGTCGGCCTTAACGAGCTTACCCACGGTTACGACTTTCTCGTAGTCGTAGGTCGGGAGCGCATTGTCCGGCGTGGTTTTCGTCGGGGCGAAGATAGGTCGCTTTGCGCCAAACTGTGCCATAATAAAACCTCCTAAAAGTTTTTCGATTTGAGAAAGCCGTCGTACACCCGAGCCGCCGCGTCGGTTGCCGGGTCTGCCGCTTTCTCGTTTGCCGTCTGGATGAATGGGCGGGCGGGCTGTCCCTGTTTACCGAACTCGTCCACAAAAGCGACCTCGGCGGCGCGGCGCTTGTTGCCGTGTCGCCGAGTGCCTTTCGGGTAAACGTAGATAGCTCGTCCGTCCGATGTTTTCTTGAGCTTTTTGTCGTAGGAAATGCTTTGCGCCGTCTCGCCGGTGCTGTACTTGCCCGAGAGCATAGCGCGCGCCTCGGCCTCCTGCGCCGGGGCGATAACTTCCGCCTCCGCGACGAGCATTTCGAGCACTACCTCGTCGGGGATTTCTGCGATAGCGTCAAAACCGCCGATAAGCTCCTCGAGCCCGCTCGTGGATAGATTAGCCATCGTCAACGCCTCCCGCGATTTCGCACTCAAAGGCGTAATGCTGTCCGTTTTTATCGGAGGCCGGAGTCACCGTCGGGCGGGTAAAGCCCGCCGCCACGAGCCGCCGAGAGATTTCCCGCCGGTATGTGCTGGTATTCTTCTCGAGCGGCGCGTATAGGTGGACTTGCACGAGATAGCGGTAATGTGCCGCGTCGTCGTCTGCGAAGTCCGCCGGGAGCTCGGTATAGTTGAAAACGATATACTCGGTCGCCGCGCCCTTATACACGCTGTCAGCGGTAGGGAGGAGACTATCGAGCGTACCCACTAAAAGAGCGTTTACGTTCATTCGCTCGCCTCCCTAAACTCGGAGCAATTAAGCTCGTAGTATTCCCGCGCCTCCGTGTATGCGCGCTCGACCTTGTACTCTTTGCCCTCATAGGAGAGCCGCTCTTGACCGTCATAGTCAGCGGCGCGGAGCTTTACCGTCAGCGCGAGCGAGATACCCGCTTGTCGGGCGGCGTAGAACTCGCTCCGCTTGGTAGAGGACACGTCGGCGAAAACGGTCGTCTCCGTGATTGTCTCTTTCGGAAAACCGTCCGCGTCGCGCCCCTCCGTAACGGCTTTGAGCGTCACAACGTCGCGCCAGTACATGAGCTATCCCCCCTCCGCCGCGATATAGGAGTCCGATAGCGAGAGGCCGTTTCTCTGCTCTTTATACGAGGCGCGGAGCCTGTCCGCGTCCTCGTTGTCGAGCCCAAACTCCGCCTTGACGTAGGTCGTCACCGCCTTTTTGATAAGCGGGTCGGTTTCGTCGTTCGCTTTTGCCTCAAGAACGCCGCCGAGCACAAGGTCGGCTCGAGCGGCGTTAATGAGGTCGGTCAATTCCCCGTCGTGGACGGTGGAGGAAAGTCTCACGCTATGGCGGACGGAGGCGAGATATTCGTCACCGACTGCCATACTCGAGCCCTCCTATTAAGCCGCCGCCTTTGCGAGATGCACGAAAGCACCGAAGCCCGCGACCGGCTTGGAGTCGAACACGCAAGCGCCGAGATAGTCGATGCTGTTCGTAGCAAGGCCGGAGTGCTCGGAGCGGACGACGGTAATATCCTGCGAATAGTTGCCGATGATATAGGAGAAGTCGCCGAGATACGCCTCATGTGCGGCGAGAGAGCCGGTAAAGTAGACCTCCGCGCCCATGATGTAATACTTGCCGTTTGCGAACTCGATAACGTTGTTCTTGCTCTTGTTCATCAGCGGGAAGAAATCGGAGAAGAACGTCGCCTTGTTCATGCACCAAACGGCGTTACGCTCGTAACCGTCGCCGAGCAAGCCGTAGAGCGCGATAACGTTCTCCTCGGTGAGAGAGTCCATCTTACCTACGGTAATCTGGTCGGTGCCGTCGGTGTACGCGCCGCTCTCGCCCTTACCGGCAGTCTTAACGCCGCCGGGCTGATTTGTACCCGTGCCGGTGAAAATGTACTTTTCAATGCGGCGGGCGACGGCCTCGGCGATAACCTCGACGATATAGCTCTCGAACGCGGAAAGCGCCATCTCGGAGCAAGCGCGGGAGGCTTTGACGAGCTTCACGATTTCGTAGCCGGTCAGAGAGACGGAGCCGAGGGAGTCGCTCGCGGCGGTAATGGCGCCGTTTTCGGTGTGGAGCGCGGCCTCGTCGTTCGTACCCTCGATAGCGAACTTGAAATTGCCGGGGACGTGGAAAATCTTGCATCTCTGCAAAATCGGCGCGACCTCGTACATTTTCTTGATAATCTGATTTGCGGTCGTCTCCGGGATAATGGGGAGGCCGGAGTTTGCCGCCGTGGAGTATGCGCGCTTTTCGTCGTCGGTCAGCGGCTTACCCTGCAAGGTCTTGAGCCATGCGGAGCGATAGAGCTTTTCGGTGCTCTCCGGCGCGGGCTGATTTGCGGAGCGAGCGACGGGATTAGAGAGGCCAGCGGGAGAGGCCGGAGCCGCGCCGCCGTTGAGCATACGCTCGATAGCCTGTCTCTTTTCGAGCTTCTCGTCCTCCTCGTTGAGCTCGCGGAGCTCTTTCTCGATGGCGTCCATGTTGAGCTTGTTCTCGCTGTCGCCCTCAATGAGCTTACGGATTTCAGCTTTGCGGGCGGCGATTTCTGCGCGTCTCTTTTCGATGTTCATAATTTACCTCCAAAAAATGATAGTTGTTGTGTGGTTGGTTAGTATGTCAAAGCTACGAGTTTCTTCCGCCTCCGGGCTTGCTCCAAAGCCGCAAGCTCTCTCGAGTGCTCCTCCTCGAAAAAGCTCCGAGCCGAAATAGACGTGTCATTATAGGCGGGAATGTCCACCGCCGACACGTCGTATAGCTTTTTGACCTTTGTGATAGTGCGGGTATGGGTAACGGAGTCATAGGATGCCTCGCGCACCGTGAAAGAAAAGGACATTTTATCGACGTACCCGCCGTCGATTTCCTCGTAAAGCTCGCGCCCGGCAGTTGTTCCGCCGAGGTCTGCGTCGATGTTTACGCCGCGCTCGTCGATGTTGAGCGCGAGCGTTTTGTTTCGGAGGCGAGCGACGACCTTTCCGCCGTGGTTGTAGTTGAAAATCACGTCGGACATATCGCACTCGTCGAAAGCGTGACGGTCGATAATTTCCTTGTATTCCACGCCGTCGCACTCCCATAGCACCGTAGGCGAATTGAATACGATAGCCGTACCGCGTACCCGATACTCTTTCGAGCCCTCGTCCCTCGGAACGAGGCTAAAGTCCTGCAAAGCGCGATACTCGCGCCCCTGTTTGATAGCCATAGCCTAACCCTCCTCTTTCCCGCCGGTTGGCTCCCCGGGCGGCGTAGTGTCGTCCGGCGGCGTATTTCCGCCGGTCTGGTATTTGTCTGCGAGCTTTGCGTTTACCATGTTCAGCGTTTGGACGCGGCGCGCGCCCTCCTCGCCGCCGATGGTCGGCATATCGAACATAGTCAAGATTTGGTCGAGCGTCGCCGCGCCGATTTCCGTCAAGAACTTTGCCGCCGTGACCTTTTCCGGGAGCGTCGCAAACTGGACGGAGTTCGCGGAAAAGACGATACGGTTTCCGTACCCGAACTCCCGCTCGGTAAAGAGCACATTCGAGAACGCTTGCGAGAGGCGGCGGAAAAACGGGGCGATTTCGCCGCTATAAAAAGCCTGTTCCTGTTGTGGAGTCGCGGTATTCTCGACGATTTCTTTCGACACGCCGAGATAGTCGTAAATCTCCTCTTTGACGTATGCGAGTTGTGTCGCCGGGATAGGAGTCGTCTTGTCTGTGATAGGCGTATAGTCGTATTTCGCGTCCGTGACGATAACGCCCGCTCCGTTGTTCTCCATACGGAGGTTGTCCCGGATAAAGTCGTCTCTGCGGCGGTTTAAGTCCTCCGTCTTGACGGCGTTCGAGACTTTCAAAATACCCCGGATAACCGCGACGAGCTCGGCAAACTTGCTCATACTCTGATTGAGCGTATTCGCTGTCTTGAGTGCGGTATCGAGCGGCTTGTTTCCGTCGCCGAAAATATCGTGCTCGAGGAAATGCCGCCGGACGTGGATAATTCGGGAATATTCGCAAATGTACGTTGCACCCGTCGCAAAGGTAAACCGGCAATAGAGCGTACCCATGTATTCGAGGAGCTCGAAATACTGTGCGTTGATAGGGTAGACCGCTGTCAAACGGCCTGTTTCATCGAAAACCGGGTACGCTATCGCGTTGTTATATACCTTGTACTGCGCGGCGAGCTTGTAATAGAAGTCCGCCGCCGTCATGTACGGATTAGGCCGGAACTGCAAAATGCGGTCGATATAGTCGTTTACCGCGACCGTCGTCTCTGCCGACTGCCGGACGTGGCGCGGCTGTGCGGTCGAAGCTCGGCGGGCGAAAGCGTCCACGGCGGAGCGTACCGTGTTAATATCCCACATATTCCCGGAATACGGTACGAAAGTAGACTCCCACGAGCTCAAGAGCTTGTATGCGTGGAAATCTTTATTTTTCTCGCTCTTGCCCCCGAAAATAGATTGAAAGAGTCCTCTCTTTGCCATTTTTTCACCCCACTAAATACATATAGTCCTCGTAATCCCGCACATAGATAACCCACGCATTGAGGAGGGATACCATGCCGTCGATACGGCGCTTTTCGGAAATCTTGACGGGCTGAATGTTGTTCACGCCGCTTTTTTTAACGCCTGTGTTCGTCAAGCACCAAAGCAAAACGGGATTTTTGTTGTAATTGACTTTCTTATCGGCGAGCGCCGCGCCGAGTTCCCTCATAGGTTGCGACCATGTAAAAGGCCCCTGTGCAACGGCGCACATTTCAAAGCCGTTCGCTTTCATTTCGTCCACCCAATAACCGGCGAGAGCGCGGTCGTAGCCGATTTTGAAAGCGTCTATCTTGAGCTCGTCCCGCATTTGGCAGTACCACGCCGTCACCGCCGAATAATCGACGCGAGTACCCTCGCATATCGTGACGAGCCCCCGCTCCGCCCAAATCTTATAGGGCGCTTCTTGCGTGTTGTGTTCGTCGAGCTGGTCGATTTTCTTTTGAGGGAGGAAATAATGCTGAAAAACGTACACGATTTCATCGTCGGACGAGCGCCGGATAATCAGCGTCGCGCACGTTAGGTCGGTCGTCGCGGAGAGGTCGCACCCGCCGATAGCGTAGGTGTTATAGACCTCCTCGGGCTTGAATGTAGCCTCGTTTACTGCGTCCTCATAGGAGAGCCACGAGGCCGCGCCGGTCGCCTTGACGTTGAAATCTTTGCAGAGAACGCCGGGCAAGTCCTCGGGATTTTTCTTTGCTCGCTCTACGAAGTCGGCGAGCGTGGTATATTGCCTGTCTCTTATACACATCTCCGA
>ENA-OZHF01000211-OZHF01000211.1-human-gut-metagenome-genome-assembly--contig:-NODE-211-length-17863-cov-13.202493_pt1 | contig 17863 bp, 20 predicted proteins | sample MGYA00244042_ERZ653678 | MGnify/ENA primary metagenome ERZ653678 (study PRJEB26926, sample SAMN06165340) | human gut metagenome | biome: ENVO:00009003; feature: ENVO:2100002; material: ENVO:00002003... | reverse complement strand
GTTCGGCACGAGTTTTACTTTGGTTGAGCAGGTCTTTCGTGTGAGTCAACCATAGTGTTCTTCGACCGAGCCGTTCCACGAGGGATATTCCCATCTGAGTTTTCCCACTTCCTGCCGGGCTTTGGAGGATTCCGTAATGCTTTGCGAGTACTTCATCGACTGCCTTTTGCTGATAGTCGTATAATGGCACTCTGCACTTGAAGTCTATCGGAGTTGCTTCGGAGAAGTCTGTAAATGTCTCAGCACCTTGAAGCATTGGAACGATTGCCCTCAGTGTACCAAAAGGAAGGATGAGAGCATTTCCTCGTACCTCATATAGCGACAGGATTTCAGGGGTGTTTCCGACCCAAAAGTGCATTCGCACCTTCTTAGAATAGTCGGGGTTTCTGATTTTTAGATTTTGGCTGCACCATTGAATCAACTCCTGAGAGGGATTCTCGACTGTAATAGTGCTGCCGACAGTTACTTGCATTTTGCAAGCCATTCATCGAGAGGTTTCCCGTACTCGAATATGTCTTGCGCCGTCATGGATGACTTTTCATTCATAAACGCTCTGATTGTGAAGTGAGGAATCATGTAGACCACCTCAGCGAGTTTGATTGCAAACCAACCTTCGCCGTTTCCACAATCTTTCCACAAGTTCATTGAGGAATCCTGATTTTCCTCAACTCTACTGAGCGGGAATCCTTTCCCGGAGCATACCTTACAGTCGATGAGATATGCCACCTTATTTCGCACAGCGATTACATCGGCGGGTTGTCCCGCTTGATTTTGAGCCAAGTTGTGACACCAAAACCCGTGATTGAAGAGGATTTCGCACAATTCGGACTCAAAGCTGTTGCCGAGTTTCCTATTGCTCATCTCATTCCTCCAATCCGAAAATATCCTCCATGATAGCTCTGAACTCTTCGGCAATCTCTTCCCGGTCATCTTCATCCAAGAGCTTTATCCGGGAAATGAGGTCGAGGGTCTGACTTTCAATATCTGAGCGAGTAGACCTGACCTCCTGCCGTTCTTCTTCGACCTCGTTCATCAGTTCTCGAAAGTACTGAACTGCTTCGTACCCCATGTACTTATCTATCAGATACTCGAAGTCTTTTGCATCGAAGAGGGTTTCTATCTTGTTATCACTCAGTTTTAGTACTCTCGGCATTGCGGCGTAGCACCTCCTTCAAAAGCTCCTCGGTTGTAAACTCGGAGAGTGAAGGGGAAAGGGATTCCAAGATGGAAGATTTCAGATAGAAAGCGGGACGAACGCCAATGATACCATAGTAAGCATTGTAGCTGCACAAACTACCATCCGAGTAGACATACCGAGCGATGTAGGCGTTCGAGTAGTCAGTACTATACGCAGTTGCAAGCCACCACCAATTATCGAGGTTAGAGATGACGGAACGGTACTTGCGGTACATATCGCAAGTGAGAAGGAAAATCTTCTGAGTGGTTTCTCCATAGTCCTTCAAGCCATCATCAGAAGTCAGGTCGATGGTCGTAGGGATAAGTGCCGAAGTGTCTGCGCCATTGGCTTTGAGCTTCTTGATGAACTCACCGTTGAGGTACTTGCAAAGCGTACCTTTCGGGAAGTTGTTGCTATTGCCCTCATCAAATGGCATATTGCCGATGGATTCCTTAGCGAGAACAAGAATCTTATCCTGCTCAACATCGAGAACGATGCAATCCAAACCGCCATAGCTGATTACGCTCGAAGGAGCGATTTTGATGTTTGTTTTTGTCATAACGAAAATCTCCTTTGATTTTTGTTTTAAGTTGTGCTATAATAATAGCGGGTTAATTTCCTTTGCCGCTTACGGTGTTACCGCACCGTTGGCGGCTTTTTCTTTGTAAGACTCATAGAGGGTCATTACAGAGCGGGAATAGTTTGTTGAGTAGATTCCTTGATTCCACAGTCTTCTTGCACCACTCGCACCGCAGTTATACCGCATAAGAGCGAGTTCGACATCACCATCGGTTTTTTCGAGATGTCCCGAAATGATGAAGATACCGCACAAGATGTTTTCCTTCGGGTCAAGGAAGTTACTCACGCCGAGCGTTGAAGACAGCCATTCATGATTACATTGATTGATTTGCATAAACCCATAGTCGTTGGTCGTACTTACGACATCTGACCGAAACGAGCTTTCCTTGTCAATCAGAGCAATCACAAGCTCCATAGGTACTTTGTACTCCGAACATTTCTCTCGTATGTAGTCCTGTAACTCCTCGGAGAGAGGAATATCGAAGTAAAAGACCTGCGGCTCAGGAATGGGGTCAAGACTCGGACTTGTGATGTCCGGCTGCATTACGGTTGCGGTCGAAACATCGGTCTTTGTGTCGGGTGTTGAGGTGTTCTGCGGTTTGGGAAGAAACGCCAAACAACCTATCGCACCCGCCGTCATGAAGAGCAAGATGATTCCTATGAGAGCCAAAGTAAGACTGTTTCTCACAAACCATCGTCTGATACCGCCATGCCGTTTCTTATGGACGGTTGTCATGTTGAAACACCTCCAAACTTCCATTGATACTTCACACCGTACTTTTTGAAGTACCATTCTTCAAACTCCCGGCGATGCTCTTCATCCTTCAAATACCGGGAAACTGTTTTGGCGAGAAGTCTGCCGATTCTCTTTTTCGTAGACTCCTCTAACGGAGTACTCACTCACAAACTCCCATCTTCGATTCATAGTCATCGAGGATTTCGAGGGAAGTCTTGATGATGCTTTCCGCTTTCGCACCCTTACGAACTCCACGAAGGACAGAACTCATCTCTGTTTTCTCGGTGATAACACCTCGTTCTTCGAGACGATTCACGAGCCAAGCGTTCGTAAGAGTGTTCCGATAGAGCATCAATCGGATTCTGTCTCGTTCTTCTCTCACATGGTCAACCTCCTTTTTCTTAAACTTTGTATACAACAACGGTTGACAAAACTCGTCTCTAATGGTATAATAGTATTGCCACATACCTAATACCATTGAGGAGCTTCGGCAAAGAAAGAACTTGTCGAGGGTGTCTTTCTTGTTGCCGTTTGTTGTTTACAAGTATATTATACTCCCCATTTAGGAGCTTGTCAAGTGGTTTTAGGAAAAATTCAAAAATAATTTTCCCTACTTAGGAGGAGCATGATATGAACAAGGAATTGTTGATGGAGCGCATTACCGCTCTTTGCAAGGAAAAAGGAGTCAATCTCACCACTGCCTTTGAGCAGAGCGGGGTCGGAAAGAACTTCCGCAGTAACCTGAAAACCTCAAATCCGAGCGACAAAAATCTGTACCTGTTGGCAAAGTACTTCAATGTCAGCATCGAATATCTGTTAGGAGAAGAAACCGAGGAGGATTTAGCTCGTAAGGCGTTGGGCTTAGTTCTTGAATGGCTCGAAGATAACGGCTTTGAGGTACAACAGGACGAGCGTGATGATTATTCTATTGGCAAGGACGGACACTACATCTATCTGTCGAGTGCCGACTTCACTGCCGAGAGTCTGAGAATCAAGGCGGTAGCGGAACAGGGCTTTGAACTTGCAATGGAGAAGTGGGAACAGAAAAGATTTCCCTCTGTTCACATTGATAGATGCAACAACCATCTCTTCAATGCCATCAATGAAAGCCCCAATGCAACCCTCAACATCAACGGTACAGAGGGATTTACTGCTCAGGAGCTTGAATTGATTGACCTGTATCGAAACTTCCCGCTGAGAAAACAAATGGAGCTGCTGAATTATGCTTTCAACCTGAAAGAAGGTAAGCAATGAGAGTAGTTCTTTACATGAGGTATAGCAGCGACCGTCAGACCGAGCAATCCATAGAGGGGCAAAATCGAGTTTGTACGGCATTCTGCGAGCAACAGGGGTATGAGATAGTAGACAGATACATTGACCGGGCTACATCAGCTTTTAAGGACACGGACAAACGCACAGAGTTTCAGAGGATGATACGAGATAGTGAAAAGCAGCTATGGGAGGGTATCGTTGTCTACAAGCTCGACCGTTTTGCCCGGAACAGATATGATTCTGCTACCTATAAGGCACGACTCAAAAAGAACGGTGTTCGTGTCATTTCGGCAACTGAGAACATCTCTGACAACCCGGAAGGGGTCATCCTTGAAGCAGTCCTCGAAGGTATGGCTGAGTTTTACTCCAAAGAGCTTTCTCAGAAAATCACGAGAGGAATGTTTGAATCTGCGAACAAATGCCATAGCATAGGCGGTCATGTTCCTCTCGGCTATAAAATTGAGAACAAGAAGCTCGTGATAGATGAAGCGGGAGCGGCTATCGTCCGGGAAGCCTTTGACCTCTATGCCAACGGAGCTACTGTTGCTGAGATTTGCGAGACCTTCAATACCAAAGGGTACAGGACGGCAAAGAACGCAGAGTTTAACAAAAACAGTTTTCGGTCGATGTTCAAGAATGAACGGTACATCGGCATTTATAAATACAAAGACCTTCGCATTGAGGGCGGCGTACCTGCCATTGTTGATAAGGACACCTATGCGATTGTGCAAAAGAAGCTCTCTAAGAACGCAGAAGCCCCATCAAGGGGTAAGGCAAAGATAGACTATCTTCTATCACAAAAACTCTTTTGCGGTCATTGCGGCTCGCTCATGACGGGCGAGAGCGGTACAGGCAAAGGCGGTACAACCTACTTCTATTACACATGCGGAAAGCGCAAGAGAGAACATACCTGCGATAAGAAGCCGTTGAAGAAGGACTTTATCGAAAGAGCCGTTGTGGAAGATGCTCTCACGCTTCTCACCCCCGAGACGATAGATGAACTTGCTGATATTGCCGTCAATGAGTCTATCCGAGAGATGGAAGAAAACTCTATCATCCCGGCACTGAAAGACCAACTTCACGAAACAGAGCGTTCTATCAACAACCTTGTCAAGATGGTCGAGAAAGGTGTCGAGTCCGATACAATAGCCGACCGACTGAAAGAGTTGGAAAAAGAAAAACGAGCCCTCGAGAAACGGCTCGTTGTCGCACAAGACGATTATGTGATTTTGGAGAAAGAACACATTGTTTGGTGGTTGAGTGACTTTTGCAATGGGGACATTGAGGATGAGGAGTTCCGTAGGCATATCATCGACCTGCTCGTAAACTCGGTTACAGTATGGGATGAGCCTGACGGATGGTATAAAATCACTTCCGTTTACAATCTGACATCGAATAAAACCAAGACCTTTCGGTGTTCGGATTTGAGCGGTCAAGCTCCACCATTGAAGGATAATCCGAACACCCTATTCTTTATAGGGACACTGTTCGGACAAACAACAAAACACCGAGTAGAGTAATAAGCTCTGCCCGGTGTTTTGTTGTTGGTGGGTAGAGCGGGTAGAGAAAAATCGCAATTTCCCATAAACTCTCTTATAGTAGCTCTCTTATAGAACACTTTATGAAAAATACAGATTTACTCTACCCACTCTACCCGTAAGGAGGAATATATACTCAACAGCCTGTCGGCTGAGTGAGCCGTTTAGGACTTTTTCAGTTCGAGAACAGCGGATTCAATCAGATTGTCGATGGTGTCAAGGTCGAGCTTGTACCCTTTCTCGTTCAGGTAGTTCAGAACATAGGTTTTCTTCTCAGCCCCTCGACCCGTTCCGTTGTAAATCATCTCAGCAGCTTCAACAGCTACCTTGACCCAATTCTTGATTTTGGCGAACTTCTCTGCATCGACCTTAGCTTTCAGGTAAGGGATGAGGAAGGTGGTGATGACAGCCACAATCAGAGTGATAATGGCAGAAACGATGTTGGTTAAATCAGTCATTTCAAATACCTCCTAAAAATTATCGGAAAAATGTTGTTCCTGCGGAGCGACCTTGTACTGCCGCATGAGTTTGATTCTGTTCTCGACTTTGGCTTTTGAGTAATAGAAGCCTGTCCCGGTTGCTACCTCGGCGGCTACTGACGGTATGAGGTAAGCAAGGGGTGTAAGGTCGAGAGTGCGCCATATCATTACCATTGTGAAGATAATGACTACGGCGTTCATGACACCCGCAACAATGAGGATTTTCTTTGAGAACTCCTTCGGTTGCTTTCGTACTCTCCTCATACCGTTATCCCTCCTTACGCTTTGGTGAAAGTTCCCTTGTCTACCCATCCATAGACGGTAGCACCGCCGCCGATGATTCTGACAAGGTGGTAAGGGTGCTTGCCGTTATAGGTTTGCGTGATTTTCGCCTTGCCCGGTCGGCAGGACACCGCTCTGCTGCCGTTGGAACTCGAATAGTGGGTATTCCCATTGAACATAACGGTATCACCTACCTTCGGAGTCCAAGCCGTCTCAGAGGGCGTAGGAGCGGGGTTTACCACAGTAAGGTATTTGGTGTTGACCGGACTGCAAATGGCGTTCTTGCCGTCCTGAGATTTGTCGATGACGGCTCTATCACCTACGACTTCACGGATAATCCAATTCTTCGCCTTGACCCATCCGGGAATAGCCTTACCATTATAGTAGACAGCATCAGAAGTGAGTTTCACGATGTCCCCGACCTTGACAGTACTCGATTTTTCGGGGGTAGGCTCAGGCTTGACCTCGGTCGCTGTGCCAAGTTTGGCGTTGACCTTTGCGGCAATGTCTCCGTGTCGTTCGTAGAGATATGTACCGGGGCAAGACTTGTTCGCATAGTCTCTGTGAACGGTCATATTGCAACCGTCAAGGTGATTCATGCGCTTGTTCTTGTCGGTACTCCACACGAGCTTCTTGATACCGTTACGGCGGCAAATGTCAGCCACAAGCTCGATGAGAGCATTGTAAGCCTTATCTGTAACGGCATACGGCTCTTTGGTGTCAGAAGCCACCTCAATAGTGATAGCCCTTTGGTCGTTGGCGTTCGAGGAAGAACACCACGACCTGTTTTTCTCTTCCACATACAGACCAATAGAGCCGTCAAGCCCAACGCCGTAGTTGGAAGAAGCCTGTCGAGAGGTCGGCTGAAAAATCTCGCCGATTCTCTTTGCAGTGCATTGACCTACCACACAATGAATGGTGATGGTGTCAATAGCATGAGTTCTTTGCCCGGAATGGTTAGGACTCAACAGAGTTACATTCACGAGCGGACTGTTTGTGTAAGCCATTGTTTTAATCCTCCTTCTTTACAGGTAAATCTAAGAACTTCTCATGAAGGTCATCCATAACGCCGTTTGCACCGAGAGAGTGATACTGCTTCCAACAGTTTTCAAAGTTCCCTCTTGCGTAAACAGGGGCGTACCCTTTTTCGTTATACTTGTTGTAGTCGGCAATCATCTGACTGCGGAGTAGGGCTTGAATGCCGGATTTCAGAGCCACGGTATCATCCTTGTTTTTCTTGATGAGGGAGTGCAGGAACTTGAATATACCTGCGAGAATAGCGGGGACTCCGAACAAGCAGAGCCATTGGTAAACTGTCATTCCGTAACCTCCTCCCATCCGTAGACCCCCGGCTCCCAAACATTGTTATTCACGGTGGACTGCCAATGCTTATTGTTGTGAGAAACCTTGTCTCCCATAGAGTAGGCATCATGCGCCCCGATGGGCTGATACCACTCCGGGTACTCCTCCTGCGGATTGCCGATTTGAGTCCACATGGAAGGAGTCTCGGACGGCTTTGTGTTTTGAGCGGTCGTAAGGACATCGTGAATGGAACGGTAGAGGTTGCCGCCCTCAGATACGATAGCTCCCGCTTTGCCCGTCCAATTCTCGTCCCACTCAATAAACAGCTTCGGGTGGTCGGCAATGACCGCTTCATCAAGCTCACCGCTTTCAGCGAGCTTGACAAAGACGATGGATGAGATTTCTCTCTGCTCCTGTTCGGAGATTCCTGTTTTCTTGAAAACGCTGCTCATTCAAAGTTACCTCCAATCTGAGAAACATAACACGCACCTTCGCCCTCTCCACGAGTAACGACAACCTTGATGATGACACCCCAAGCTGCGCCCGTTTTGGTCGTATTCTCAAACACATGGACGAGACCCCCCGTTACGGAAGTCGTAGCATCTTCCCAAGTGGGAGAAGCATCGAAACCGTTGTTGCAGACATATACCTTAAAGGTGGACTCTGCCGGGATGTTCCGGGTCACAGTGATTTTGATACGAGTCGGGCGGGTATCGGAAGTGTACGGCTCTGTGTTCTGAATGGTGAAGCTGCTGACCGATTTCGTGAAGGTGTAAGTCCTCGTAGTAGAGTTTCCGAAACTGTCGGTAGCTTTAATCTTCATCGTGTGAGACCCGTTGCTCTGTTCGAGCCAAGTCTCCCCGGTGACGGAGAAAGTGTTCGTTGCGCCGAGCGTTACCACATAAGAGCGGATGGTCTTATTGTCGATGGTTTCCTCAACGGTAACGGAATCGCCGTCTGCATCGGAAACGGTATAGGTCTGCGAGAAACCTGCCGTCTTTGTGCCGAGATTGCCGTCAGAGCCGGAGATGACAGGAGCTTGATTATTGATGACCGTTCGAGATGCACTCGTCTGATAATCACTCGTAGCCCCCTGAGAGTCATAAGCGCAGACACGATACTGAACGGTAGTCCATCCGTATGTAATGCTGTCGGCATAACTGCGATTTGCGCCCTTATAGACCTGAGTCCAAGAGCCTGTCCCGACCTTCCTTTGCAGGATGTAGCCGGAGAGGTTGCCGTCCGGGTCGGTCGATGCACCCCAATCAATAGTTGCGCTCTTACCGCCGTAAACGGAAGTAGGCACATTGATATAGGAAGGTTTCGTAGGAGCTTGATTCCATACGAAGGTGTAGCATCCGTCAGCATCGGTGCTGTCAGATACCAAGAGAGAAGAGGAAAGATTCAAAGCGGGACGAACGCCAATTTTACCAAAGTAAGCAATGTAGTAGTACAAACTACCATCCGAGTAGACAATCCGAGCGTAGTCGGCGTACGAGTAGTAAGGCGTTCTCAGCCACCAATACCAAGCGGTAGTTTTGCTCGAAGGTTTGGAACTCGAAGGAGTGTTGCTGAAACACTGCTGTGTGACATATCCGATACGGGCGGTATTGCTTGTGTAGTAGCCCCACGCCGCACCCTCGGCGATGCTATTCTCGTTTGAGAGACCGACTTCGGTTGTGGACGGCAGAAATACCTTGCGAACAACATCCTCGTAAGAGCCGCCGTCTACACTCGGCTTGACAACACGGATGGTTGTCGAGAGAATAGCGGCTTTTTCATCATCGGTAAAACCGTTCAGGAAACCGGGGCGAGTTGCGTACTGAGTACCGTAATTGCCCGTACCCGCCGCAGTATCAGGGGAATGGTCTGCGCTATGAGCTGCGCTATACCATGCGCCACCTGCGGCATCTTTGTTGAGCCATTGGTCGAGGTTGGAGACGGAATAGCGGTTGTTACCGTAATTCTGTCGGTCGGAATTGCTGTTACTCGGCTCTTTGGCATCGAAACATCTCAGGTCAAGAATCTCAGCGGCGTGAAGCGTGATTGCGTTTGTGGGATATGCGGGAGTGCATTGATGGTTTTTGGCAACCACAGTCCACACAATCGACTGCGCCGTTTCTGAGTTTACCTGAAACTTACCGAACTTGACTTTCGCCCCGGTCGGCAGATTCGACAGTAATTGAGACATCTTTGTTATCCTCCTTGAATAGTGAATTGTATAACTCGTCCATCTCCCGAACGAGATGATGACAGTTACCTCGAAGAGCGTGACCTTTCCACGATTGATAGGATTGATGTATGCTCTCCATTGTGATTAGCCCACGGTCGAGGAGCTTTCGGAACTTTTTGAGTTTCCGAGACATATTGCTTTTGCTCCTGCGGCGTATTTTCCATACCGTCTTACCTGTTTCGGTAAGATAAATGTGGAAACCGAGAAAGTCGATACCGTTCTTCAAGGGAAATATCTGAGTCTTTTGATTCAGTTGCATTCCCATCGGAGCAAGGAACATTCCTATGTCCTTCAAGCACTGTTTCAGATACCTCTTATCCTCATGAATGAGGTAGAAGTCATCCATGTATCGACCGTAGTACTTGATACCCAACTTCTCTTTGATGAAATGGTCTAAGGGACTCAGGCACAGAACAGCGAGAAGCTGACTGCTCTGATTGCCTATCGGTATGCCGGGGTCTGCGGTAGAATCAATGATGTACCATAACAGCCACCTGACATCCTCTTCGGGTACATACGGCTCTAAAATCCTTTTCAGATACTCGTGAGGAATACTGTAAAAGTACTTTCGGATGTCGCACTTCAACACCCATCCCTCCAAGCCGTGTTGTCGGTAGAACTTGTGCATAAAGCCGTCCAAGCGGTTTAGCCCGAAGTCTGTACCCTTACCGACCTGCGAAGCGTAGTTGTCGTAGAGGAAGTTCTTTCTCAGCAGGATTTCGAGTACATTGTCGCATAATGAATGCTGCACCACCTTGTCTCGAAAAGAGTTTGACATAACATCTCGTTCCTTCGGCTCATAAACCTTGAAAGTGTGATACTCTGAAAGTTCATAAGTCTTATCCTGTAATTCCCGGCTCAGACGGAGCAGATTCTCTAAGAGATTCACTTCAAACCGAGCCGTAGCGGGTTTCCACCGCTTACCTCTGCGAGCCAACTTAAACGCCTTGTGTAAGTTATCAAATCCGTAGATTCTCTCGTAATACATAATAATTCCACGCCGTATATAGCTTGTGCGTTGGTAAGACCAAAGCCCTTGCATCGACATTCATGTGTTTATCTTCCTTGTGGAAGAAGGGATGCACCTTCCTTTGATGATGGGTCACTGTTTTCACCTTAGAGGTTACTCAGACTCGATTATCCATCAAATCGGGACGAACGCCATTGTTACCATTGTAAGCATTGTTGTTGTTCAAACTACCATCCGAGTTGACATTCCGAGCGTTGTTGGCGTTCGAGTAGTTAGGCGTTCAAGCGACAAGGCACACCCCAATGCGTTTACCGTTGCTTATCCTTCTTGTGCCAAGCTAAGGTCATATTCTTTACATCGCTGATAAGCTGAGTCCAATAGACACAACTCCCGCTGCTGATATAGCTTTCCTCATACGCTTGCTCTACAAGAAACAGCAGATTCTTACAGGCGGTAACAGCTTCAAGCTGATACCTCAGCCGGAGACTCCGTTGCTCCTCGTCATTCAGCATATAGTCGTTTGCGGCGATGAGCTTTGTGACAATCTCCTTCGACAGCTCATAGATGTCTTTTACCATCATGAAGCGTTCTTTCTTCGGGAAATGCTTGTCTGTCTTTATCATCTGACGGCTATGCTTGAATACATCCTTTGCTGATGCGAAGTATTAACTGCCATCTTAACACTCGATTCTGCTCAGAGACTTGTTCCATACGCCTGTAACGGCGATACCCGTGAGGTCTCCGAAACTCATCATAAAAGGATTGCTCGTGATGTCATCGAAAACACGATTCATCAGCCATACGACCCTATCCTCAATGGGTTGAAGCAGAGCTTTGTTGATGTCCGTCCCTGTCTCCGTAATGGAGTCGGGGGCGGGGGTAAGCATAATGCGCCCATCCTCTAACTCCTCCATATAGAAGCAGTTGTCTCCGATAGCCACACGGTCTTTGATTTCTCTTGATACATACGCCATACGGCTTTCACCTCCTGATAGGTAGCATCCTCATCGCCCCGGATTTGAACATTCCGCTTTTTTGGAATCCTTCAACCATCGAGTCGAGAAGCTGCTTGATTGCAAATAGGTTTTCTTCAACGGCGTTGATGTCCGAGAAAGTACCCATATCTTCGGGGACATCGGGAATATCTGCCTGTTGATGATAAGCAGTGATGATGAGTTTGACATTGGAGAGGATGCGTTTGACATCTCGTGCCGTAGGCAGACCGCTTCGTTCCCACACTTTACAGGATGTTCCGGGAGGGTAATGCAGCTCATCGAGCCTGTCGCTGATATACTGAATATCTCCTTCAATACGGTTGATGTCCGTGAGATTGAAGCATCCTTTCAGTTCATAAGTTTCGACCGGATTGCCTGACAGCTTTGCATCAATCCATTTCTGAATCTGCTCCTGAGCAAAAGCAACATCCTCGTCAGTCCTGTCATAAACAGGTTGAATCCATTCTGCCATTACACAACCCTCCCTTCGCCTGTTCCTCTGAAAGCACCTGTGAACGAGTACTTGACCGAGGTCATACGCACCGACTCAGTGCCAAACTTGTTTTCGGCGGTAATGATGTCGGTAGCATCGAGCCGGGGGTCGGCTCTCCAACCATCCATCTTCATGATTTTTCGGTGACTCAACCAATTCTTGACCCATGCGCTCACTGTTGCCGCAACTGCGGTAGAGGTGATGAGTGGATTATCAACTGTCTGAGTTTCGCCGTTTTCCTCGGCATCGACAACATAATTGGAATCGGAGCTTTTGAGAAAGTCCCCGGTGACACGGATTGTCACTTCGCCGCTGCCTGTGATTTTGAGATGACAGGTGTTGGTGTAGTAGGTTGCGGAAACCAAAGTTCCTCCCGTGACCGTTGCCACTGCGTTGACAGCACTCTGCGAGTAGGTCACAATCACTTCCTTCGTACCGTTGACCGTTACCTTTCCGCTGAACAGTTCTTTTCCCGTCTCGTCCGCAAAGTAGTTGTAGACCTTCGTGCTGACCCCCATGAGCGGCTTTTGCAATGAGATTTCCGGGCGAGACAGAAGATTGAAGTGCGTGAGAGCGTAGTCCTGTTCCGTTGTCGAAATAGGCTCGATGTGCAGCACCCCCGCTCTGTCACAATAAATGACACAGCATCCTGCCTGAGCGATGTACTGCAAGCACTCTGCCAACGGTCTGAGCGGTAACGGAGCGGTTGTTGTGATGGATTTCAGCGTATTGCTCACAACCCATTTCTTACTACCATCATCGTTGAGCGGAAGGTTTGCTTCGGTGAGAACGCTGATTGCAAGGTCATAGAGAGTTGCCCCGGCAGACTTGTAAAGTCCTTTGGTGTAGGTCTTTTGCATAAACTCCAAGAGGTCTCGTGCCGTAAACCTTGCTTCGATACCATTCTGAGGAGCTTCCCATTCAGAAAGATAAAACACTCCGGCAGGTATGTACTCAACAGTACCGTCGTTCAGTTTCAACCCGTACTTGACACGCATTTCCTGTCGCTCCATGAGGTACTTCGAGAGACCTGTCGTGTTGTTCGGGTCATAGATGTTATTGCTGTTGTCGATAGAAAAGCCCATCTTGTTTACAGGGGTGGTTGCGCCTATCGGGTTGATGTCCTGCTCATGTTCATACCCGGTGATGTCCGACTTGCCATAGACCTTGTTGACCCCAACAAAAATCTCAGCGATTCTCGGTCGGTGATGAGGGAGACACCATTTGAGGATTTCAATGCGAATACTGTCGTAGGTCTCGATGTCAAACTCGACAACCGATTTAACGGAAGCATTGTCCTCAACCTTACACTCAGCAACCACGGTCGAGCCGTTATACGCCGTAACCTTGAATACTTCGGCGTATTCGTTATAGGCAATACCCCATGTAATGGTAATACCGGGGATGATAGGCTCATGTACCTCTGTGAAGTCAATATCCACGAAAGGTACTCGGTCAAAGCTGCCGTCCTCTTCGGAAAGAAGATTGCCGATATAACCGTTGTCCCCGTAATTTGATTCGGGGATAAACCTTCGGCTACCATCAAGTAGCCAAAGGTTTTCTTCTAATGTGCCGTAAGGTACAATGTCCTTATCGACCTCACTTACAATCTGCTCTGTGTCTGCGATGTAGATTGCACCGTTGTCTTTGGAGGTTGCATCTGCAAGTGCATCCGGGTCGGCTATGTCAAAGGAGATTTCGACATAGCTTTCGTTGACAAGCTGCTGTTTCTGAACAGCTTTCCAAGCATCCGAAACATTCTGCATACTTACACCTCCACGAGAGAGAGCTTACACTCAGTCCAACCGAGGATGTCTCCGTTTTCCGGGTCTCGTCTCCACATTCCGGCACTTCTATCACTGACATACATCGTCTTTGTGACCCACCCCCCGGCACTTTGGTCGAAGAATGTTACCGTGTTATAGAACTTACCCCCGGCAGACTGCTTGAAGCACTTATTGATTGCCGCCCACTGCTCAACGGTCAGATACCGCCAAGACATTTCGACTTTGGCAACATCGTCTCGAATGACAGACCCGATGACAACTCCTTCGAGGTTACGGGCAGAATCTACGAGTGTTGCAGTATTGCCGGAATAGGCAGACGGCTCAGGAAAGGGATAGCTCCCAACAGTAACCAATGCTCTAAATGCCATTGAGAACACCTCCCGGATAAATAGTTGCGCCACGCTCTCTCTGCCGCTTCTCTACGGCTGCGGTTATCTGTTTGCCATCGAGATATACCCGGACATCGAAGTTACCGCCGTTACCACCGTCAGAAGCTCTCATAGCGGCGAGAACACCTTGATAGATACCCTCTACGATTTGGTCGTTATTTGCGACAGCGGTACGACCGCCGATACTGCCGACCATTTCCGCACCCGCTTCACGGGCAATGAAAAGCTGACCGACTTCCGGGAAACCGCCCGATGCAAAGCCGAGCTTACTGCCGACCCAAGAAGCGGCACTCGAAACGGCGTTCGATACAGAACTTCCGATGCTCGACAAGGTTTCCGACACTTTGCTGATAGCACTCTTAGCCGCAGATACCGCACTGTCGAACAGTCCCTTAACCGCACTTATGCCGGAAGAAACAATGCTCTTCATGTTATCCACAAAGCCCGTGATAGAGCTTACGGCATTAGAGATATGCGATTTCAGATTGTCCCACACGGTACAAATGCTGCTCTTCATTGAAGAGAATGCTGTGACCGCCGTAGACTTGATGTTACCCCAAGTGGTCGAGAGGGTCGTTTTGAGACCGCCCCATACCGTGTTCGTATTGGTCTTGACATTGTTCCATACATTCGCAATGGATGTCTTGATATTGTTGAACACAGAGCTTGCGGTAGATTTCACCGAGTTCCAAGCCGTAGAAAGTGAGGACTTGATGCTGTTCCACTTTGTCGAGGTATCAGTGCTGATATTCGACCATGCCGTAGAGATGGTGGTTTTCAAATTGCTCCAAGTCGTACTTGCGAGTGTTTTGACATTCGTCCAAGTAGTCGAGAGCGAGGTCTTGATGTTCGTCCATGCGGTCGAGGTGTTGGTCTTAACATTATCCCACGCCGTAGAGATGGTGGTTTTCATGTTGTTCCAAACAGTATTTGCCGTAGACTTAATTCCGTCCCAAGTGGTCGAGAGGAAGCTCTTGATATTACCCCATACCGTAGAAGCGGTACTTTTAATGGCGTTCCAAGCATCAGAGCAAGCCTGTTTGATACCCTCCAATTTCTCAGAGAAGAACTCGACAATGTTGTGCCAAGTATCAGAGATACCTTGCAGGAGACTGTCAATCAGGAAAGTGCCGATTTCGGCAAATACCGTAGAGGGCGAGTGAATACCGAACAGGTCTTTCACCCAATTTACCACGGGGTCTACCAAGTTTTCTTTCAGCCATGTACCCGCCGAGCGCATTGCATCTCCGATACCGTAGAAGAAACCTGCCACGCTGTCGAGACCAAAGCCCTCGAAGAGACCGCCTAAGATGTCTGCGATACCGCCCAACGCACCTACAATAATGCCCGGAAGCTGAACAACAAGCTCAACCACCAATGCGCCGATTTTGGCAAGGATTTCGCCCCACTCGATGTTGGCGAGCATATTACCAATACCCGCACAAATGTCTTGCACAACCTTGCCCCAATCGGTTTCACCGACCACTCCGAGCAGCAAGTCAAGCAGACCGACAACAGCATCGCTGAGAAGCGTACCGAGGTCTCCGAGCAGAGACATCCAATCAATCGACTCAATGGCATCCATAATCTGTGTGCCAATTTTGTACCACTCGACATTACGGATTGCCTGAGACATACTCTCGAAGATTCCGAGAATAAGCTCCTGCGCTGTTTGAACGGCTTTTGTAAGGTCAATCTCCTCAAACCAACCGTTGATGAAGTCTGCGATTGCGAGACCGAACTTCGTCCAATCGAAGGTTGTTACAAAGCCGTAGAGGGTATCTACGAGAATCGTCCACTTTTTCGCAAAAGTCTTTCCGACTAAGCCGAAGTCGATTTGCTCCATCATGTGATTGAGGGTGGTTGCGATACCCGCCCCGATTTTATCGAAGTTGATGGTGTCGAGGAAGTTATACAGTACCTCAAAAGCAGACTGAATACCGTAGCCCAACTTGTCTCCGATACTCGCAAAGTCCACCTTGTCGATAAGCTCGTTGACCTTATCTCCGAGGATTTTACCAACACCCGCCCAATCGCCATTTGCGATAGCTTCCTTGATTTGGTCTATCCATTTTGCGAAGTCGCTGTCGAGCTGCATTTCCTCGAACATAGAGCCGTAGTCCATGCCACCCGCACCGCCGCCACCTCCGCTGTCGGAGAGAACATTCAATTCGTCAAAACCTGCGGTAAGGCTTTTGGCGGCTTCCGCTGCGCCACCTGCGGCTTCGGCATACTCGGTTTGAGTCTTGACGGCTTTCGTCCAAGTACTCGCCCCGGAGAGCTTTGCGAACAACTGATTCAGTACATTGATTAGAGCCACGGCTTTATCAATCACATACTCGATTGCAGGAGCGAGAGCATTGATGAGCGGGGCAACCATCGCACCGATAGAGTTTTTGAAGTACAGGAAGCTCGATGCAATTCTATCCATAGAGGAAGCAAGGTTGCCGCCAATGGCTTTACTGTACTGATATACATTGTTTGTTCCTTCTTTGAATGCGGTTGCAATCTGAGACAGGACGAAACGAATAGCCCGGTACATAGCGACACGACCCATAGAGCGAATAAATCCGCTGAACTTCTTAGTCGCACCGCCTACTGCGCCTTTGAGTTTCCCACCGATATAACTGCCGAGCTTTTTCATTGCTCCAAACACGCTTTTAGCTGCGCTGCCGAGCTTTTGAAAGACTGTCACAATGCCCTTGAACGCACCGCCGATAACCTTTGCTACCCCGCCAAAGACGGTGGTTGCCCCGGTCTTGATAGAGGAAAAGATGTTCGCCGCAAACTCTTTGAGCTGCGACAACTTACCTTTCGTCTCCTCAACATCCACACTCGGAGCGATGGGAACGGTCTCGGTAGAAGTTTCGGGAGGAGTGATGGTAGAGGTCGGATTTGCGTTTGTGATTTCACCGACCTTATCGGCAATCTCAGAGATTTTCTCAGACCCCGCACCGAGGTTGGAAAAGTCAATCTTCGAGAGCTTTCTCAGTTCGGAAACAGCGGCACTCAGACCGGGGTTGCTCCCGGCGTTTGCAAGGGACTCAACGCCCTGTGCCATTTCCTTTAACTTCGAGATACCATCGCTGTTCATGTTGGCAACAGCGTTACTCATCTCAGTCAGCTTTTGGAGGGAGTTCTTCAACTTCGTCAACCCACGCTGTGCATCGGTAGTCGAAGATTCAATTTCGATTTGTAAGGTGTCAATCGTGTTATCCACCGTCTACCTCCTTCCCGGCTCGAATAGCAAGCTGTGTATTGGTCTTTGCCGCCCACGCTGCCATCTTTGCCTTTGTTTTTTCGTATCTAAGGCGTTCTTGCCGTTCCTTCTTTTCTTTGACCTGTTTTTCGGTAACGGCATACGGCTCAGGAGAGTACGGAGTAGGTTTCGTGCCTTTCTTTGCGAAGGCTTGAAGGATGGGAGACACATCGCACAGAGCTTCGTAAAAATACATTCCCTGTAACCAAAGGTCTTGATTCCTTCGCCGCTGCTTCAACTCGTCAGCCCTTCGGTAACTCTCCGTCAATCGGCAATCTCCGTCCCAAAATTGCTCAGGAGTCATGCCGATAGCCAAGTAGTATGGTAAGTGATTGTAGAACACCTCGGTATAAGAAAGGGCGGCAAACCCTT
>ENA-OZHF01000118-OZHF01000118.1-human-gut-metagenome-genome-assembly--contig:-NODE-118-length-22008-cov-6.413656_pt1 | contig 22008 bp, 17 predicted proteins | sample MGYA00244042_ERZ653678 | MGnify/ENA primary metagenome ERZ653678 (study PRJEB26926, sample SAMN06165340) | human gut metagenome | biome: ENVO:00009003; feature: ENVO:2100002; material: ENVO:00002003... | reverse complement strand
CGAGATACTGATCGGTCTCGTGGGCTCGGAGATGTGTATAAGAGACAGGTAACTAAGGGTTTACAGCCACGCTTCCTATGAACACTTTTGCCGTGTCAGTTGTAACGTAGATCGTACGTGAGTCTTTAGTTGCAAGCCCGTCGTATTGCGCTTGGGTTAAGGAAATGTTTAACTTAGCGTACGCCGCATCGCACATCGCCTTATTCATCAAGTCCGTATCTGCTGGGGTCGCTTTTGTCGTGCGGGTAGCTCCAGCAAGGAAATTAGCGGTGCCGTTGAAAGAAACACTCGCATTAAATCGTGAAGCGGCATTAAGTTGAAGAACCGAATAAGTGCCTCCTCCTATAGTCGCATTACCGTCTCCGGTAGATATGATGCCGATTGAATCCGAGGCATTACCAAACCTTAATACGGAGTTGTTTTGCATCGTAAGACCGCCAGCACAATCAACGGCTTCTTGGAATTGGCTAGTGACGGCAACGTCTAAATGTGTGGAGTTGCCTCCCTCAATTACGTAAGCGCCATTAGCTCCTTCTCCATGAAGCTTTAATGCGTTATCACCTGAACCAATCACTAGGGGCACTTCATTGCCCATCGTAATCCCACCAGTAAAGGTCTTAGTCCCAGCTATGCTCTGATTGCCGATAAGTTTTACTGTGCTGTTTAGCGCAGTGTTGACCATCTCGGAGTTCATTACATCAGTAAGCGCAGGACTAGCTACTGTCTTCCGCTGGAGCGTACTCTGGAAAACCCATGCACCCGTAATTGTCTGCGAGGCAGACGGGTCAAAAGAATCACCGCCTCCCCCGGACGACGCACCGAGCGAGGCAACCTTAAAATCCAACGGAGTTAATACATACTGTGTATTTAAATCTACATTTACAGTTGTATATGAGGAGATCGCTATGAAAATATATTGCCCTGCTTTACTAGCATTAAGCAATGTAATTCCATCTGGCGTATATTCCGGGGCGTCATGTCCTGCAACAGTTAGACTCCCAGTCGTTAAAGTCAGGCAGTACGATTTGCCAGCCATTGTGCGGAACGTTTTAGAAGTCTCATCTCCAGCGTATGTAGCAGGTGGTTCAACACCACCATTGCCCCCCACCAATTCAATATTAGGGTCAAGCCCCGACGTAGTTGTTAATGTTTTCTTTGTTGCCATATTTTGTTTAATGTTAAACGTTATTTGGTCTGCCAGCCGTTATCTTTGAGCTTCTTGTTAACTCGCCTAAGTTCCCGGGAAAGCCTTCTGTATTCTACGCTACGTTCACCATAGGTACTCTTGGCCTCACGCTTCTCTTTACGCAATCTACGTGCGCTTTGCAATAGTTTTTCTCTGGTGTCGTAGAAGGGGTTGAGGTCAGACCTCGTAGTCTTGGCCGCATTGTGCGCTTGGAGAGTGGCATTGGACAAGGAGCTGATGACTTCAAACACACGTCCCACAGTTTTCGCATTGGCGATATTAGCTCCAAGGCCAATCGTATCTCCCAGCGTCCGGCTAAGACCTGCCCCAACTTCAATCCATTCGTTTAGAGTCACGGCGTCCATGTCTTCCGTACTCTTCAATATGACTTCGTAAGCTTGGGAAAGACCTCGTGCGGTTCTGCTAAAGTCCGTTAGCGTGTTAGGACGGGAGAAGACGTGCCCGCCTCCGAACGCATAGTAATCCAGCGCTTGGAACAAACCTGCAAATACAGGGGTGGCGACAAGCGGGCCAAGAGACATGTTGAAGAGAATCGTTTCTGCCGAGAATTCATCATCGTTATAGCTCGTGAAGAAGGAAGCCGCCATGCCCGAAATGGTATTAGCAAAGCCAACGATAGTCCACATGCGGATGAAGTTGGCAAGCTTCCTCATGGAGCTAATGTCGCCACGCTTGAACTGGCTGAAAAGAAGAGCTGACTTGTTCAGCATGTCGCTCATGAACAAGACTTGGTAAGATTCGTAAGCTGATCCTCCAAGTGTGCCAATAGCGCGAGTAGATTGATTCTCAGGCTGGGCCGACTTTAGAATGTTAAGATTCAACTGGTCTATAATCTGCTCTTTCTTCAAGCCCCTATCATGCAAGATTTGCGCGGCCATCATGTTGCCACGCTTTACGCACCATAGGTCAAAGTCAATCAATGCCGAGTTGCCGCACTCCTGCCAGTACATGACCTGAGCCTGCTTCTCCTTTGGGGCGTCCATAGCGGCTTTGATTACCGCCCTATCCTGATACGACAATGTGTCGCGAGCCTTCACGCCGTCCAGCTGGGACATCTCTTGGAGAGAAATAGGCTGAGGGTTGAATAGCCAGCTACCCATGCTCTTTATAATCTCAAGACTGCTAAAGTCCGATCCTACCAACGGATTGAAGAACGCCGCACCGCTCCGGCAAATGGAAGCCATAGAGTTAAAAATCTTCGTGCGGGCAAGAGTTCCAATCGCTTTGACGAAAAGCTCCCCGAATAATCCCTGCTGTGCGCGGATGCGTCCTTCATTCAGGAAATTATAAAGGCCCTTGCTTGCCTGCTGGTAGTTCTCCTTGCCGATGACAAGCTGTATTTGTGCGGCCGTCTTCGTATTCAGCCAAACTTTGTTGAAGTACTCATTCAATTCAAGGGAAGACATCCAGCCTTCCGCTATCTGAGCGTACCTTTCAAACTCCTGAACCGGATTTACCAGCATAGTTATTTCCGCAGAAGCCGGGGTGCTTCTCTTCTTCATGAAGGCGGGCTTGCCGGAATAAGTTATCTGCCCGGGAGTGTACCCTTGAGAATCATAGAACCCGTCCCCTAATTGCCCCTCATGGGCCGTGGTGCGTGGCGTATAGAAGTCTTCCATCGTAGAGACCTGACCGAAGAAAGACTCTTCGATGCTGGCCACCCTCTGGCCTAGTTCACGATACGCCGTCTGAATGGAGCGTGCCAAGAACAACCCGTCCGGACCAAGCGCATTAATAAGCGCCTCCTGATCTTTAGCGAGCCTATCCTGAAACGCTTCTTCTGCATTATCCACTTCTGCCTCATACTCATCTTGAGTTATCTCCTGATTCGTTAGCTGTTCATCCAGTTGAGAGATGCGAGCCTCAAGAAGAGCATAGTTCCCAAGATCAAGCTTGTAGTTGTTACGCAAGACTTTCACGCCATCAGACTCTTGCATGGTCTGATAAATCTTAATAAGCTGAGTCTTAACGTATTCTTCGCCCTTGAACTTAACAGGGGCGTTATTCATCTGATAGAAATGGCGCGCGATCTGAGTTGTCGAATCAGTGTTCTTGATCCCTGCCAGTTTTGCCGCACCCTTAAGCCATGAAGAGATCATCGCATGCCGCTTCACCCGGGCATTGTCTCTCTGCATGGTTGCCCTCACTACCTCATTCAGCATGAAGTCACCGTTCCTTTTAAAGCCGGGCAGTGTTCCGAGGATTTCGGATAACTGAACGGTGGAAAGCATTCCTGTAAAGAAACTCTTTAACGAATTGTATTCTCCAGCTTCCTTGAGAAGATTTCTCAGATCATCCAGTTTCTTCTCTGTACCTACGGCCTTAGCTACTTCATCCTTAAACAGGTTAAGCTTCTGTTCGCGTCTCTCCAGCTCCTTCCTCCAGCGGAGGCGTCCCTCATCTTGAAGTTGCTTCAATGCGTCAAAAGCATTCTCCTGCTCTGCCAAGCTACGGACGAAGCTGTTCCCATCTTTGTAGAGAACAGAACCGAATGTATCAAGCAAGGAAATAGATTGCTGAATTTCTATTACTTGAGGGTCATTCGGGTTTTGAGTCTTGTTAATAGTCCTCTCAAGGAGGGCCTGCAATGCGTCTTGCTGGGCCTCTACCTTCTCTGGAGACATCTTCATCAGCTCCTCAACGGCAAGCGTGTTATAACGGCTCTGTGCGTCCAGCGTGGAGCTTACGCCCTTCCTATCTTTATAGGCTCTCTTTGCCAGCCGCTCCAGCCCCTCGGTAGTCTTGACTTGTTGGGCCGCCTCAGCACGGAGCGCCGCCGCTTCTTCCTTGGAAGATTCTTTCAATACCCTATCAACAATCTTCCTAACCTCACGTTGCGTACGGTTGAATTCGGCAGTTTGTATCTGGTTGTTGATAGCTTTAACTCCACGGTCTAACGCCGTTTGAAGGGCATTCTCAAATTGTAGTTGGCTCTTCGGGTTAGCTAGTGTTTCAGCTAATGACCTTGGTATAAATGATTTACCATAACGGCTAATAGCATTCTCAAGAGTAAGGACGCTGTTAAACAATGCCTTCTGCTGGCGCGCCTGAGAGAACTTCCCAGCTACTGCTTGCTCGGCAAGGCCCATGAAAGACTTGCGTATTGCCTTGAGACTGTTAATGGCCTGAGAAGAATTGCTCTCAAAGATATCTGCGATTGCCTTTTCAACGGTCTGGATTCCCGGACCTACACGCAAAGCGCTTGTTCTCTCCTGAACGGAAGGAAGGATCGCCGCCCCTGCCGCCTCATTAATCATGGACGCGATATCTCTGGCCTGCGTCTGGTCTGCCACATTAGCTAGAGACTGGGACCATTTAACAAAGTCTGCATCAAGAACTCCATCCTCAATGGCCTGCTTGATGCGCTGGCCTTCCTTAAAGATGTTGCCTACTTCCGCGATGTTGTCCTTCTGCCATTCAAGAATGCTCTGCACATCCCCGGGAAGAGTACCGAACAGTTCCGGGTTAGTGGCAAGCGCTTTCCCCATCGTGGCTAAGGCTTCTTGCAAGATAACATCGTCAGACAAGTTCCCAAAATCCCGGCCAGTGTACTCTCCATACTTGCGAATGGCGTTCTCAATATACTCCCGGGTGACTGCACCCGTGGCAAGATCATACGTCGCATTGGCATGGATGACTTCTTCCAGAATGTCTAGGGGATTGGCTCTCCCTTCGATGACCGCTATTTGCCCAGCACGATACGCCGAAACAACCTCCAAATTATTAGCAACGTCCTCAACGGTAATTTCACCTGCATTGTATTGTTCTCGAAGTTCAGGGTTAGATTGAATGTAGGCTAGCGCCCTAGCCCTTGCCGTGGACTGGTTGATTCCTTCCGCATTCTGAATTGAGGAAAGAAGCTCGTCTTTGCTTATCTCAATGCCTTGACTCTCAATGGCAGGTTCAAGCTGTCTCTGAGCAAATAGATTCAGGGCTTGCACAAAAGAAGGATTGGACGCCAGCGTCTCGGAAAGATAAGTACCAGCTACTTCATCGGTGAGCGTCATAGTAGATTGCTGGCCGCTTTCAGGAGACGTCGTGGTGACGTCCCAAGTACCATCCCCGTTATCCTTGAACGTGGGCATCAATTCCACATTCTTGAAAAGGTCGGCATTCTTCGCAACGAAGTTCAGCATCGCGGCTGAACTGCTACCTACTGTTTCTGGCGACTGGTTTACATTGGTAGTATTAAAGAGCGCCTCCTGAATTAGGTTGGAGCGCTCCTTGCCGTCAGGCATAGTAGCAATCTGGTGGGCTACATCACTTTCAATGCCTAGGGCTATAAGAGCTTGAGGGCTTCTGCCTACCTTGTTAACCAAATGATTGGCTTGTACACCACCGAGCGCGCCCATAGAACCGCCAAGAACAACAGTAGGAATAAAGAATGCAGGGTCCAAAGGATTGTAATTCTCCCACCAGTCCCTAAGGGTATTCTGTTGAGTTAAATCTGCACCTAGGCTCCGGTAAAGATTTTCAACTCCAACATATACTGGGTCAGCAATACTTTCTTGTACGGTTTCCGTTAAAGCACCTGCCGCCCCAGCACGACCTATACGTGCCAATGTCGATCTTTCTGCTATAGCCTCAACTCCTCTTATCGCAGTAGAACCAAGTCCAGTAGCTCGTACTCCTTTAACTGCTAGACCACCAATAGACATTGTGAGAGAATCAAGAGCGCCTTCTAGTGAGCCTACCGTTAATCCATACGCGATTGAACCTTCTCTACTAGAGTTTGATTTATAAGCATCGAGTCCGGCACTCGAGCCATAGACCAATGAACCCATAGCTGTTGCTACGCTGTAAGTTGCAACTGGGTTCCTTGTTACAATTCCTGTAGATAAAGAAGACAAGCTGACGGCGGCAATTTTAGGAACATTATCAACTAAGTTCCTGACCCCCATACCCCAATTGCTCTCAGGCATGTCTCGCATGGAGCGATATTCTTTCTGGATAGCTAGAACAAGACGTTGAAATCTTTCTTCATCTTCGTCTTTCTCAGGAAGCATTCTTAAGAATGACACTATATCTTCATAGGTGTCGTTCAATGCTTGGACCAGCCATGTTCTATCGTCTTTGGGCAGAAATTCAGGAAGCATCTGAATAGCAATCTTGAACGAACCCGTATTCTCCCCAAGAGCTAGCAACCTGTCAGCCATCTTATCCCAATCAAGGGAACCTTCTTTTATATACTCATCCTTAATCCATGAAGTAGCTTCATATGCCGCTTGATATTGCGTCCGCAAATAAGGGGAATTGTTGAAAATGGAGCGTCCATAAACTGAGTTAGGACCGAGAGAGTCAATGGCTTTCTCAAAGTCTCCTCCATTTTCCAAGAAGGCCGGAAGGAAATCTGCCTCTGCCTTGTAATATCCTTCCTTTACTTCATTTGCCCTCTTTAAATCTTGAGAGTACTTATTAATGACGCCATTGATGCTGTCCGTCTTATATTCCCTCATGAGAATAGCGGCGGCCATCTCATCAGAAATACTCATGTTAGGGAACTTCACTTCCTTGATAGCTCCAAAAAGCTCTCTCTCTTTCGTAGCTTGGTCAGCGCTATTCCAAGATGCTATCTGGTCAGCATTCAAAAGTTTCCCTAACTTATTATCGACAACTTCATCTGTATCAATATAACGGTAAAGTCCTTTTTCCGGTTGTATGTTTTGAGTTAATGCGGAGAATATAGCGTTTGTCCTCTCTACCTTCTCTCTCCTTAGCTCAAATGTAGGGTCAATCCCTCTCTTCTTCAAGGAATCATTAAGCCGAAGGATTTCATCCATCATCGAGCTATCGAGAACATTGCTTTGCCTAAACTCCCGTTGAAGCTTTTTATAGGATTCCAAATCTTCGAGAGTTTCCCTACGCAAAGCATTTGCCCGACTCCCTAAGTAGTTAGCTCTTTCAGTTTCGCTAAGTTCTGCGTATCCCACTCCCTGCGCCCTGCGCTGTTCACGGGCGATAGCTTCTTGGTCGCCAGATATTCCAAGCGAAGGAATAACTGATTCATCCAAAGGAGGAGGAGTCACTCCTTCGTCATCAGGCAATACGGGTTCGATAGGCTCGTCCATTTTATCTATTCCAATAAGAGATCAAAGCTGAATATATAGCTTGTTCATCCTCGTCGCTCAAGCCGTTATTTACCCGGAGAATCCTAGCCCTTCTTTCCGCTTCATTATCCATCGCGTCAGCAGAAGGCTTCTGCAAATAGAATTGACCTATTTCCAATAACGTTCTCGAACCTCCAGAAGATTTATACATATCCTTTGACAAGAGAGGCGTTTTAATAGGCTCTCCTGATGAAGAAGAAACTTCATAAATTGAACTGTTGGGAGTCCCAAGAGTCACGACAAAACCACCATTAGGCATCTCAGGAAGTTCCGTTTTATCTCCAAGGGTAAAGTTCTGATCTAATGCGATTACTCTGGTAGCGCTTTGCATAGGACCAACGACATCTTCTTCTTGTTGAAACGCCGAGAAGTAAGAAGTGACCCCCCTAGTGGGAATGCCTGATTCCTTTGAGACTTGAGAAATGGTATCAGCAAGAATCTTGTAACGCTCCTGTTCGGTCGGAGTCTTGCCGCCGTTCTGCCCCATGAAATCGTACACTTGCTGGGTCGCCTGTGCCCTGACTTGGCCGATGAAGTTCTTAAAGCTTGCATCGTTTTGAAGGTTAGGAATTTTCTCTCTAACTACATACCTCTTCGCCAAAGTTTCCGGGTCTTCATAGGCACGGCTTTCTGTCTTATCCAGATAATATTGCTTGTTCTTCCCAACGAAGCTATTATTAAACTCCGCCTCTGTCATGTAGATTGGGGTACCGTTCTCATCTACATAATCTTTCCCAGTATAAAGTGGATATTTGCCTGTGTCCCATACCCGCTCAACCCACGTTTTCGCATCATCCAGATAGGAAGGCGGCGTGTGCGTCTTCATCAGGTTAATCAAAGACGTCTGATCGTTGGAAGAAAAGTTGGCTTGCTTTAACGTGGTTCTCAACTGGTTCTCCAAGTTGGCCCTTTGTTCTGGCGTGGCATTCTGGTAAGAAGGGATCATGCTCGCCGCATATTTACTAGCTCTAGCAAACTCGGCAGAAGTCGGAGGAATGTTCGCGGTATTCTGCTTGTACATCCTCCAAAGCGTAGCAAACTGCTGGGTATTAATGCCATTAACTTCCAATGACTGCTTTGCCTGTTCAATGGAAAATCCTTCTGGAGCCAGCATGAACTGTTCAACAAGAGAGTTGTAGTTCTTCTTCTGGTCTTCATTGATAAAGGACCGCGCCTGATTGATCCCGTATTGCTGCTGTTCATAGGAAAGCGCTCTACCTCGAACAGACCCTTTCGTCTGGATTTCCTCGAGCAATCCGTATGGGTTGGACAAAGCCATTTGCTGGACCTCATCAGTAGTCCTCGCTTGGTCAATTGTGAAGTTAAGCTTCATCTTCTGAGCATCGCTAAGATAAGGAGTCTCTTCCGTGATGCGTGAAGCTTCATCAAACTGCCCGCTTTTAATCGCAATATCAATAGCGGCATTAGTTTCGTCAGCCGCCATCTGTGAAACACGTAGCGCCGCAGTTCTAGCAACCTGCACCGCCTCTTTAGCTTTAATCTGGTTCAAGGCTTCATCGGTCAGCAATCTGTTCTTGCCGACTAAGAAAGCGCCGTCAAACCTAGTATTAATGTCTTCTTGAGCTAAGGCCATCCTCTCCTGATAAACCTGAGTCCACATGCTCGGTTTGTTCATGTATTCAGGCTCGGTAGATAAAGACGAAATGATCTTGGCAGAAGCATTTGTAAGCTCAGCCTGCATGCGCCTAGACATGATGCTGTCGTTAACCGTCTCAACTTCTGCCTTGGCTTTCCCGATTAAGGAGAGACCTTCTGTTAAATTCCTCGCCGCACGATTGCTTGTCTCCGCATTAAATTCACTGCCGATCGGAACAAAGCGCGACACATCGCTTTGCCCCGTAGAAGCATAACGATTGTCCGGTGACCCCGGCATCGTTGCGTTTCTCGCCTGACTCGGAACTCCAAGACGAATGTTTCTTGTATCTTCTGCCATATTAAGAGAACCCTCCGATTGATGAACCTATCTTGGAACCTGCTCGCATTCCTACAGGGCCGCCTACAACGGCTCCTATGGTGCTTCCTATAAGAGAACCCCACATTGAAGTGCGAGCTTGCTTAGCGGCCTTCCTAGCCTGTCCTGCACGCCATGACATGACGCGCGATCGGTACATGGTGTCTTGCCTCCTCTGTTCTGCCTCTCTTTCGGAGTCTGCGATCTGTTGCTCGAACTTGCTCATCGTGCCACGTTGCACGGCCTCAATGGAACCCGAGGTAGGGGCAAAGCCCGTACGCACTGCCGCCACGCGCTGTTGCGTTAAATACCTTTCCTGATTGCCACGGAGACGCATCATGTTTGTCCCGGCGATCTTGTAAGCGGACTCCGACCTTTCAGCTAATGCCTGCGCCTGAATATTGTACCCACGTTCGGCAATTTGATACTGGTGTTCTTTGTTAAGATTATCTAGTACATCTCCAAGAACATTGCTAGCCGCACTCCACGTCTGAGAATTATTGCCGAACTCCGGCTGAACTTGGTTGTATGTAAGCGGCTGGTTGCTAATAGGTACCGTGCTTGCAGTAGTATTAATGGACGCCACACGAGGTTGCATCTCAACGCCATATGTCGAAGACGTCGGCGCAGGTTGGGGCATCTCCGGGTAACCTAATTCGGGAAGAGGAGCATAAGAAGCGGATACTGCCGTTTCTCCGCTGTCATAATAACCCGGCAACAATCCATCCCCGTATGTAAGATTCGGCACAACTGAATTTTCAATCCAGCTAGGCCAGCTTATCAAAGAGTCATCTGCCCACCCAAGGTTATCATACGAGGTTGGAATCATAAATGATATATGCTGATAAGACGTCCGTGTTCTTTGCGTCCGTAAACGCGAAATACAATCTGGTATCGGTGGATGAAGGGCCACTTAATACCTCATGTCCTCGTCCGTTATTAAGATACAACCTTATCCCTAACGTGTCATTCTTTTTCATCCCCAAAGGAGCGGAATAATCTAATGCTTCTACCTGCGCTTGGATTCGAGGGTATCCATAAGTCGATGCATAATCCCCCATGACGACACCATTAGGAGCTATGTCATCAGACGTGTCCCGCGAGACCTGATACCTTAGCTGGTTGATTTTGGTCGTCATCGCGGGGATGATGTAGTTGGCAGTATTCCCCATAGGCATCGATATGAACTCGGACTCAATGTGCAAGCCCCATAAGAAGGAAGAAAACGAACCAGTCATTGAATAGCCAACTAAAGCATTATTCCCGGCTTCAAATGTGGGAGAGAATCTAATTCTTCCTCCGGTAAGAGCGCCATTGCTGAAAGAATAATATCCCTCAGGGTTAAGCTCTCCTGTAAACGTCCAGCAATAACCCGTAGTCTTACCATCATTAAAACCAGAATTGCCTTGAGTTATAATATCTATCTTTGGATAGATGCCTGAATAAGGGACTAATTGCCCCGGCTCTCCTCCTTGCCAGCATAAACTAGAGGCTAAATAATAATCTAGGGGGTCTGTATTGCCTGTAACTACTTCCTTTGAGGCAAACGAAGTCCATTCTCCCAAAAATCCTGCTCCACTGAGCAAAGAAGGGCCACACTCCGCTATCGTTGGGAAGTCAATACACGGGTGGTCAAAGTCCATGTACGCTAAATAATACTCAGCATTGTCCAAAGGAATAGTTGAACCAGCCGGAGGAACGCATTGAATGCAGGCGAATATGCCTTCTTGACGCTTCACCGGATTGTGATAGCAAACAACCTGCTTGAACTTCCCTCCTTGAATATCATGCCAATGCCAGCCTTGGATTTCCTGCGTGCGGTTGAATAAGAATCCAAGCATCTTCCCATCTTCTGACGTCCCCCACCAAATAGGGTCAGGGTCTTTCATAATGCTCTGTGACGTGATGCCGGATTCAAGAAGATCAGAAGCAACAATGGAAACGTCTTCGGACTGGTAGCCGTCAATCTGGAAAGAATAAAGGGAATGGATAAGACCTTTCCTGTCCTTCGGGACAAAGAACAAGCTTTCCGTCATCAACTCTCCCTGAAAAGTAGATGAACCCCAGCGGCTCTGTTCTTTAATAGTAGGGACCGGACTATTAAGATCATCATCATTAATAACCCATTCGCCAATGTCCGTCCCAACAATCAAATCCTTGGAAGAAGAAAGCCACTGAATGACCTGTGCCTGATTCGCGCCTATCGTAAGGTTCCATCCGGAATCCGATTGGTCATCAACGGAAAAGTCTTCATATCTGTCCACGCGCGACGCCCATATCGTTTGGGGCTGGGCCTTAGTTCCAGCGAAGATAAGACGGCCTCGCCTGATAGTAACGGCAGAAGGATATCCCTTCTGAACATTAAAGGCGCTTTTTACTAGAGTGTTGAACCTGTAAACAATAGCGCCATTTGGTTGTCTCGTAGCAAAATAGTTTAGTCTAAAATAATTAGTGGCAATATCATTAAAAAAATTAGTACGATCAGGACAAAATGCCATTGGCAAAATGTTAATGTTCCTGAATACTACCCCATCATTTACGGAACCATCATAATTCTTCTGGTTGATGTAAGTAGCAAATGGATAGGAATTAATCGAAACCGTATCGGCACATGTCAGCTCAACGGGAAGATTTCTAATAGTTTCAGCCGTATGAATGCCATTTGTAGCTGAATTTGTAAAAGCGAATCCAAGAAAATATCCATGCGGGGCGCTTCCTGTGATAGTAACTCGCCTATTAGCTGGTTGGGTAGCGTTCGACACATTGGCAATGGATATGCCTTTATTCATGCCTTTGAACGTCTCCCGGATACTCATCCCCGAAACATAGAAGGCATAGCTATTATCAAACTCTTTTCCTACATCAATCTTCCATTCCCCCTGAACATAAGCAAACATGATGTTGACCGCATTGAAATATTGAGGCCATTTAGTTATCTCAGTCCAATTATATAATTGACCACTATAATAGGCATCAGTCGCTCTGGTGCGGACGTTGCAGTTTATAATATCTCCCTGTTCCCATCCTTCCAGCCATTCATTAACTATTTGTCCATAAACGGAAATATCCCAAGAAGGGTCATACAGGAAGGGGATATCGCAAAACATATTGGCCATGACGTTGGAAGTAGTTACTCCCGCATTGTATGATATGTCAGGATAATCGGATTGCTTCTTTACGAACATCGCAATATCCACAAACTCTGAGCCAATCGTGTCGCTCATGGAGTCAAGGTAATCATCCGAAGACGGAAAGATTAGGAAAGTAAATTCCGTTAACTTGAAAGTGATATTCCCAGAATCATCACGAGTTCTTGTTAGAACAATAGGGTAGTGATTCTTGTGGACAATCCAAAGCTTGTCGTTCTGCGAGACGTATTTGACTTCCTTTAACTCATCTACCGTGAAGCCGGAAGTCCATCCGTTCTTGGCATACTCCTGTTTAAGATCAAGAGGGATATTCCAAATAGGGCGCGGATTCTCATCAAGATGCCCGCATTGATAGATTGTAGCGAAACCAGAAAGGCCCGGCTTCACCCCAGCATGCAGGCATACGATGTAAATGTCCTCCGAAGTACAGGGAAAGTAAAGCATACGGAAAGGGCCATTCATCCGATCTACCAGCTTGAATCCCGGTCGTCGTTGAAGCTTCCCATATTGGCGTGGAATAAAGTTACGCATGCGAGAACACGACGTAAGATAACGTTGCATGTCCACGCGAGGCGTGAAAGATTCTGAGACTTGCCCTCCATTGAAGTTAAGTTGAAGCTGTGTTTGCCTGTTATCCGCCATATTTATAAAAGCTTGTTATGGCCGCCAAAGGGGAAAGTCGTTCCATAGGGAACACGGTTCCAGCCAGACTGCCGCATTAACCTGTTGTAGTAGTTGTATCTGCCTCCAGTGTTATTGATGTAGTCGTTCTCACGGAGACGAGAAAGCTCCCTTGTGTACATATCGGAAAGGAGCCTGTACAGATCAAGGTTGTTCGTAATCCGTACACAAGATAGTTGTGCCCAGCGAATGCCTAGAAGGGGCTGTAAAATGGTCGGGAATTCCTGAGTGCTTTTCTTGTTCTGGATATCGCCAAGATAGACAAGCCGCATCACATCGGTGTTGGCGTACAGATAGTTCCCTTCAATCTGCACAAATTGGAGCTGGTTCTCCCAAGGCTCGCCATTCACGGAGATAATAGTCACCAAATCAGAAGGCAACGTAAACGCATTGGAGAAGCCGAAGAGTGGCTTCTCATCATCCACAGGGAGAAGTTCTACCCTTTTACGGGCAAAGTTCCAATTACCATCAATCATCAAATCATTAATGGCAAAAGGAAGATAAGCGGCCAATGCCTGACCATAGACAGTAGGATTGTTCTGTAAATCAGGATAGGCGGAGACTTTGTATTGTCCCAGCAATCCCAACGCGAAGTTTGCTACTTCAAGATCAGTCATTGGCCGCTTCGGTTCAGGTTATGGAATGATACAATCCATCACAATAGTGAAGGTCTTGTTAGCCGCAACTGCTGCCGAGTTCTGAACAACAATGCAGAAATGATATCTTTCTTTCAGCACGCTGTTCTTGTTTTGCACATCGGGCATTTCATCTGCGCTAATAATATATGTCAGAATTCTTTCGTAGGGGTCAACCATCAACAACCCCGGCTTATTGCCTTGGGAAGTAACGCCCAACCTCACGATTTCATTAGCCGTGGCCGTAGCCGCGAGAACACCAATAGGAGCAATCATATTGTTCACGATGTTCCCATTCTTGTCAGTCAGGGCAACGGCGACAGTATAATTACCAGCGCCTACGCCATTGTGGGAAAGGGCAAGGCTCCCTCGGCCGTATAGGAGATTACCTTTTTAAGGGTAGCTCCTCTAGACATTTGAGCGTTCAGGAACGGAGGAACTCCACCGTCAATCTCCGCCTTAGCCATGCTTGGAAAAGTAGCCATGATTTTTTATCCTTTCTTTAATAAACCATTTGAGTTCCGGTCACATCAACCTTGAGGACGCCCTTGTCTTCAATGCGGGTGCAACCCATAGCGAGTTCCGTGTAGGTCTGCCACACGTACTGCTTGTCGCGGCGCTCATCAATGCGTACGAACAGTTCTTCCAGTACGCCAAAGGCCACGGAGTTCATGTTAAACGCAATGCAGGTGCGAACGTTTGCCGTGGAATCGCCTGCCGTCGGATCATTAGGATCTCCCAGCGGACGAGAGCCGAACGGAAGCATTCCCGGAGACATGGCAACGAACCTAATGCCGAGGTAATCAAAGATGTTACCAGACACCAGCGGGCGGTCCACGTTGTACAAGATGCTTGCAACCTTTTCCTGAGAAAGCAAGTCCTTAAGCTCTTCATGAGAGATGAGCATGATGATTTCCGGGCCGCCCAAGTCCTGACGGTCCACGTCCTGACCAAGCACGTTCCGGGAACCGAAGATGTTACGAACTTGAAGAAGCTTCTCAAGCGTCAAGCCGGAAGCGGTGTACGTCCCGGAAGGATTGTACCCAACAGGAATCGTATTCAAAGTTTCGTTGAAAGGAACGGCAACGTCCCCATTCTCCCCAGTCCATGCAGTACCGATCAAGCCGTTAACCGCGATGTGGTCACGACGACGTGCCATTTCCATGCGTTCAGCCTGAACGATGCGAGGAATCGGAGATTCAATCGTTCCCGCCTGCATCATTTCAATGCGGCTGATTTCATGCGTGGTCTTGAACGGCGTGGTCTTCAACCAGCGAACGTTGAAGTTAGCCTGCTGAGGGTTGGTATCGCCGTACAGGTCGGTAATCTCCTGAGAGTTCACCGGATCAATGATCTGGAACCTGCGCTGGCGCGAAGCAAGCGGATACACACGCAGATAACGTTCAGTTCGTGAAGTCATCTGCTGGACACCCGCATAGATTGAAGGCGTGTATTCATTTACCGCCAAATCATAAAAGTTTCCGTAATTAGCCATGATTTTAATTCTTGATTAAACGTACCGCCTCGAAGAAGATTTGCGTCTTGCATCAGGCAGGTATCCTAATCAGGGCTGTCTGTGTGAACGGCGGTGGTTCACGAAACTGTTTGAACAAGTGTCCGTCCGGGTTGTTCAAGCCAAAACAAGCACACATCACATAACATTGCAACAAAAAACCCCGCACTAATAAAAATATTAGTGCGGGTAAAACAAAGAAGAAATAACAATGAACTATAGAATGGCGCGTCCTTTCACAAGGAGACCCACATGTGTTACTACGTATTGCTTAATATTTCAATAAAAACCTTCCTCCGCATCAATTAAAACACGGAGGAAGGATAACATACACGTAGTTAAGCCACTAACGACGACTGAGAAACATTACCATTGAACGTGCGTAGACGCAAGCCGATTATATTCCTCCCTCGCATCTTTTGGCATCCGGTCCAAACTTCCGTATTTGGAAATCATGTCAATCATGCGTTGCTGGGCACTCGTCCCTGATTGGGACCTCATCACTCCCGGAGTAGGCATCGTCCCTTCCTGATACCTTGCCGCCTTTTCGTACAAGGCTTCCAAGATATATGGGTTATTGAGGGCCATCGCAAAAGAGCTATCATCAACGTCAATCCCCGCATCGATCAAGCTCTGCCGAAGGATTGTTGCGTTGCGTTCATACTGCGGCCCCCATTCCTTCCTGAAATGCTCCTGAGCCTGCTTGGAAGCTTCTTCCACTCTCCTTACAAACTCTTCATTGTTCTTCCGGTAAAGCGTATCTTGATAGCGCAGAAGCTCCTGTGCCGTCTCAGCCGGGATGTTGTGCTTATGGGCAAACGCCGCAAACTCTTTAAAGCTCGCCTCGTCATAGTCGTCCTTATACTCATCAGGAATCTGGTACCCATCAACATTGTCAGGAACGCCAATGTAGGAGCGCCATGCTTTAATCTCTTCCTCACTGGCTCCTTCTCCGGGTTTCTTCACGCCGTCAAACTTCTTCCCGATTAACTGGTTGGCATTCACAAAGCCTTTCACCAGTTCATCAACGTTCTTGTACTTCCCTAGAGAGTCGGCGCCTTCAAACTTGGAAGTCCACCCTTCCTTGAAAGAACCATCCTCGCCGATAATATCAGCCACCTTAAATGCCTGCTGTTGCGTATCCGTTGGAGCTGGATTTGCATCAAGCTTCATCGTCCCCGGCATCTGGGTAGTTTGCGTGGAGGAGGCGGCGCTCCCTGTAGTGGTGGTAGGGGCCTGACCCCCTACATTATTTGGATTGCTATCAATCATTTTCCTGCTAGGTATTTTATTAATTCAAGCACTTGGCGAGCTCCTGATATGAACATTGCTCTGTTCGCATCAAAGTCTGCAAGCAAGGGGGCTTCCTTCTTCACATGTTCTTTATCACACAAAGAAAGGTCAACCATTGTAGTAAGGTAAAAGAGCAAGCGATTGGTTAATTCGGACCCCTTAAATTCTTCCCGGAACCGGATAAAATCTTCCTCCGGCACTTTGCTTACATTTCCGAAGAAGTCATAAACCTTTAATGCCTTCTTCTTGTTTTTATCATCAGTAGTTATTTCCATAAATCATCGCATGTTCCCTATAGCGCTCCCAATGTTCTTCTGGATTTCAGAAGCTTCAAGAGCATTAGCCATCTGATTGGCACCCTGTTGCGCCGCCTCTCTCTCTTTAATAAGACGGTCAACCTTCGCCTTGTCCTTGAGTATCTTGCTCGGCATCCCAATAGATTTAATCCCTGACCTCATGATAAAATCAGTATCAAAGCTAATCATCACATCAGGATCAATCTGCGCCAAAGGAATCGCAATCGTCTGCATGAACTCGGAGAATAGCGTCGGCTGGTGACGGTCCAAAAGCATTTGGAAAGGAGTCGTAAACTTGATGCTAAAATCATCCAGCGCAGGAACAAGCTTCTCATCTCGAAGAAGCTCATAGCAACGCATCACTACAGGCTGTAGGAACTCTTCCGTCAACCTAGTGTAGGCAGGGGAAGCAATCCTCGCAGAATACGCTTCGATCATCTGCGCCACCGTCGCCTTCATGTATTGAGGGTCTTTGACCTGCAACAACGGCGCAAACAAATCCATGTCGCATGTCTTCTGAATGTTGTTCTCAAGCCTCTGCACCTGCCATTGCATCTCATTAGCCTGCATCATGTTCTGGAACAAGGGCGTCGGCTTGGCCTGAACGTTCATCGGGTTGAAGGTTGTCACCCCGCCAAACCCCCAGTCAATGTTCCCATCAAATCCTTCCGGCACCAGCATCGGCGGGAATATCTTCTGCATGGCCGATTCGCTCAACGCCTTAACGGAGTTGGTCAATTCGGTCTGGTCCCCTAATGCCCTCAAACCAGCACCAACTCCATAAGGAGAGTTGGCAATATCAAAATAGTTTGAGACGCTCACAGGGCTTGTCCAAAAATACTGCGTCGCCAGAACATCTCCTGACTGGTCAAACACGCTACGCATCACCCACGGCCTGCCATTAGCCTCTTTAATCAGCTTCTCGTCTCCCGTCCTCTCCACCTTCTCCAGCAAATGGAACACAAGATAGTTGTCAGGATTTACACTGCTCGCCTGATATTTCTCCTTCACCATGTCAGGCAGTACATTCTCCGGGAACGTCGCGACAATGTCCTGTATCCTCAACCACTCATCCCAGCAAAACGTATGGACATTCCCAAACTTGTCCCTGTCCACCATGAAATCCCCTACAGGAATATGCGCAAATTTCAGCATCCCTCGCACCTTGTCCCATTCGGACCAGAAGGCCGCCTGACCGTAAGCCGCACGATCAAAGTAAAAAAGCTCGGAAGCCGTGTGGAAGTTGCTGTTGCGCATAAACCACGCAACCTGCCTCCCTGTCTCATAATAAATGTTCTCAATCGTGCTATCAATCTGGCTCTGATCGTCGATCTTGGCCAATGGCTCAAAGCTAAACCATCCCTGACTCTTGGGCGTTATAAGCTCATGCTGGCCAGCCGCATTTACCCTCAAAGCCCTTTCAAGCGTCTGGTCCAAATAGCCAAGGTCCGTCCCAGTAGATTGATAAACCGCACCGTTAATGTTGAACTTCTTCTCAGGATCAACGTATTGCGCGATCCTCTGCCAGTTGCTCACGTACCGCTGGCGGAAAGCATACAAATCCGCATGCTTCTGCTTGGCATCTTGTTTGTTGGTAACCATCTTATTGACCTAATGCGCTTTTGCCACTTACCCCGCTACCTGCCCCCAAGGCGTTCTTGCTCGCAACAAAGGTTCCTCCAAAGGAACTACGGCGCCTGTTCTCACGTATCTTGTTCTCCGTGCCAGACGTATCGACTGTTACCTCATTCACTGGCTTCTCAGGAGCAGGGGCATCCATCCCCTCCTTGTTCTGCTTCAAGCCTAATACGCCTCCAACGATATTAGTAACACCTTTGAACACGCCGCTAATAGCGTTGCCTATCTCTTTAAACGGATTGCCGCCCATGATTTTTTCCCTTTCCTAATAATTTAATTAGCAATTCAACTTCTTTTCTCCCGTACAGATACACATTCCCCGCACGAAAGCCAATAAAATATTTCATCCTCTCCTCTTTTATCATCCATCTTAACAACACTCTAAAATCTCCAACCCCTAAATAAAAGAAGAACCCATTCGCATCATGACGGCTACATGATAACGAAGGAACGCACGCCTGCTTCACCCTAGACCAGCATTCCTCCACATCAGCCCACCCATCTTCCATCCTAAAGAAATGCCCCATCACAAGGCATCTATCATCCCATCGCCGATATAAATAACGATGCTCCTCCCAAGACGCATCAAAATCCGCGCCTAAAGCTTTCAGGACCGCGCTCCCCTCCTCTCCTAGACATGATGCCTTCATAGTTGTTCCTATCAATATTTAAATTGCTAAAGTTCCGGCCAAAGCTCTTCTTTACATGCGTCTCTCCTCCTCCACTTACGTTCCCAAGCAAACCAGCCATCCGAGCCTCAGCTATGTATCTCAACGAATCACTCCAATGCGACGAACTATCATGCACGATCTCGTTCTTATAGGCCCCATTCTCTCCAAGCGCGGGCTTCATCCTGTAGCTTAACCAGTACGGATAAGCCTTCTCCGTCCCACCTATATCAAATCTCAATAAAGGGAACATCCCTAGCAAGTAATTGATACTTATCCATTTATCTCTTATTCTAGGCAAGCATACTATCCCCGGCAACCCAGCCTGTTGCCACATGTACGCCTGACTTAAACCCGTGTCTGTCGTGTACCCAGCATCATGCGGAAATATATTCCTCATCAAGGTGGGAAATCTACTCAACAATCGAGCCGTCCTCTGCGCCGGACCCTCACTGCTATATTGGCCGCAATCGCTATCAACTATCCATATCAACCCCTCCTTCAACTGGAACACCGTCGAAACCGTATTCAACGGATTCCCCAAGTCCCATGTCGCATAACACGGCAATGTCGGATCATATGGCGCATGCAAAAAATGACCATCCCTCATCGATGCCTCAAGCACCTCCTCCAATATCGCACCCTCCATCGGCACCTCAAACGCCTCATCCAGCGTCGAAGGGTATTCCTCGTTCATCGACAAGCCATGTTGCCTCTTCGCCTTCTGCCACCAAACCTTCTGCCTGTCTTCCAAATCGATCCCATATTTCGCCTTCAACGTCGTAAAGTAACTCTTCGTACTCTCCGTCAACGGCTCATCATCATCACTAACATTGCTCTCATCTTCCCACCACGGCAAAAATACAACGTTAAAGTCCTTCTCCCCCCTATGCCCCTCTTCTATCGATAACGCATTCATCACGTTCTCATAGAATATCCCCTTCTTCCCCCCTCTTACTGTCGTCTCAACAAAAATAAATCCATCCTTCGCCGCAGGAAACGTCGCATTCACTATCTCCGCCGCCCTCTTCGGCTCCGTCGCACTTATCGTTCCCAACTCCGATATGTGCGCAAACCCCAAACCACTGCCCCTAAAGTATTTACCACCAACTATACGGCTCGACTTCCTACCAACCATCTCCACCGTAATCATCTTGTTGTTAAATTCCATCTTAAACAACCAAGGCAATTTCCTCCTCAAACTCTCCAACGCAACCCTCACTATCTCCCTCAACTTCTCCTCAGCATCAGGTTGCGTCCTGTCAACCAACGCCAATAACCACCCCTCATTAAACGCCGCCATGTCCGCCATCATCACACCAATGCACGTACTGCACCCCTGACGACGCGACTTCGGCACCAAAAATCTCTTCTTCCCCCTCAAATAACACTCCTCATGCAACCTACGCTGGAATTCCCTAGGCTCATATCTAATCACTCGACCATCCGTCAACTTGATCTCATACAAGTTGCTCAGCCTCCACATAGGGTCTTTCAACCTTTCCAATAACAATCTCTTCTCTTCCGAACTTAACATATCAACCCCTAATCCTTTACTATCTAACTATCTCTCTCATCTCAAACTCAACCGCCTGCCAGTCAACATTAACGTGCGGACCAATCGCCTCTTTGCTCATAAATTTCCACGCAAACAACACCAAATCTGTACTATCCCTACCTCCATACTTCTTATACAACCACCTAGCCTTCCCCTTAATCCGGTACTTCGTCCTGCTCCGCAATACATAAAACTTACACGTCTCCACTCCATCAACCACATCATCCCCAGCAGAAACCCCAGCAGGCCTAATCCCATTCAGGTTCTCAACTCCCCTCAGCTTAGATCCCTCATAAACCAATTTATATTTCTTACTCAAATACCTCTTCTTCTCTTCCAATTTCCCGTCCCTCTCGTATATGTCATACGCCCTCCTAACATTCAAACTACATCTCCCGTACTTCTTCCACCCCATCAGCAAGTAATACAACTCCTGCTCAAATTTCCTAACTCCCTTCCCCTCTACCTCCAACCGCGCCTCATTACTTATCCCCATAATTCCCCCCTTTCAACAATTCACTAAGCTCACTCCCCATCTCCTCTTCACTACCCCCTCCATTCCCAAGCCACCCCTTCATCCTTATAAACATGCTCAACGCCTGCAACTGGTCCTTACCACTCACTCCTTCCCCCCTTCCCATCTTACTCAACAACCGCTCCACCTCTCCCCTACTCAACACCCCAACTTCTCCATCATCCCCTAAATCCATATTCAGCCCATCCTTCAACTCCCTCTTCAACATCTCTAACAACTTCTCCTCATTCCTCCTCATTTCATCCTCAAAATATTCATCCCTCTCCCCTAACAAATCACGACTAATCTCTCCATAGCTCTTCCTTCCCAACAACACCAACAACATCCCTCTCAACTCCACCATCCCTACCTTCAACCCATAACCAAGCCTCTCTAACTCCTTCTCCCTCTCTTCACTCTCTTCACTCTCTTCACTCTCCAACAACCATCCAATATGCCTCTCTACCTCTTCCGATAATTCTTCTCTCATCTCAAAAACATATATAAATCATCCTCTCATCATTGTCTATCCCTTTTTCCCATAACTCCCCTCACTCAACAAAACTACAAATCCTCTCATATACTATACATATACTATACTCCATCTCTTTTCTCAGATTTTTCTTACTCGAGGGTCCACATCATTACAATCATATTTTTCTCATTATTTCTTACAGGAAGTACCCTTCTTCGTGTGCTTGACACCGCCGCCGCTTTTCTCCCGCCGGACCTGTCTCTTATACACATCTGACGCTGCCGACGAAGCTAGAAGTGTAG
>ENA-OZHF01000052-OZHF01000052.1-human-gut-metagenome-genome-assembly--contig:-NODE-52-length-27682-cov-4.265682_pt1 | contig 27682 bp, 27 predicted proteins | sample MGYA00244042_ERZ653678 | MGnify/ENA primary metagenome ERZ653678 (study PRJEB26926, sample SAMN06165340) | human gut metagenome | biome: ENVO:00009003; feature: ENVO:2100002; material: ENVO:00002003... | reverse complement strand
TTTTCATTTATCCGCTATCATCGCGGCTTACCCTGATTGTAAACATAGGGATTATTTTATTAAAATTAGTATCTTTGCGTATCTCATCTACATACCAGCCGTCCCCTGTACAGGAAACGACACAAAAAATTACTCGCAGCAGGAGGTTTTATCCCCCGGTCGCTGCGAGTAATCGTGCATTTGTTGGTATGTAGGTGAGATGACTGCTAACAAACCGGGGGATTTTTTGTGTCCTCCCCCGAAGGACTTTATTTGTCAGATTCGATGCTGACCGTCTACTTCGTCTTTCACTTTTCTGCCGACAACCGACGTATTCCATACATGGTCCATCGCAGCCATTAAAAATTCTTCAATTAATTTACGACTGTCTCCAATGGCGGTTCTCAAATCTTTGTCCAGGTCGTATGGTCGGTATCTCTCTTATAGACATACCCGTTTTGAATACGTAATCCGGCTTTTCCGATCAGGACTTCGAAAATATCTCCCGTGAATACCGCATAGTTGCTCGATCCTTTCACAACGGCTACTCCGTTGGGAGCGATCAGGTTCTTGCGGATGTCTTTCACGAAGTTGAATTGGGCGGCATTCATCGTTGCAGAGGCCGTAAGTTTTCCGGCTGCCGATGCTTCGACCGTAATCCGGATGTAGTACTTCTGGGCTGCTCCAGTGAAAAGATATGAAATCGTCTCGTCGATATTCAAATTCGTGTTTTGGGCTTCAGCCGTGCTGTTTCGGTACAGGGGATCGGCTTTCCCCGTCAAAGCGTTTACCACCTCGATCTTTACGCCCCCGCCACCTCCTTCGGCATTGCCTGTGATGCGGGCTGTAATCCGGGCTGACATCTGTACTCCCTGCCCACAGGTAAACGGCGGACTTGACTCGTAAACATTTCGGACAAAAGGATTGCTTTGTCCCGTAGCCAGTGCGCTCACTTCTTTCGTTTCTATGACACCCGGTACACTCACAGCACCCAGAACCTGCGATATGGACGTAATTCTGTATGGGGTGAGTATGATTTTATCTCCGCTTGCGGCCGCATCGCTCACCTCTACGGAATCGTTTTTGACCTGCAGGATTCCGACGGTTCCTTTGGTTGCGTGTACTTCCCCGTCGGCGTGTACTCTGAACACGGCTTTTTTCCGGTTTGTGTAGTCGGCTCCCGACCAGAAGGGCACATCGTCTTCCTGCAAGCCGCTCACGCCGGCCGTCACGTCGCCTTCAGCATTTTTCAGCAACATCACATTGGTCATTATCAGACCGCCTTTCACCTCGGTACTTCCGTCTTCCATAGCCTTCTTGAGGTACTCTGTCGATTTGATGGATTCGTCTATCGCGTCGTCGATCAAGTCCGACATGTTGCTGCTTATTTCATAATAATCGGAGAATACTTTTCTGAACTCGGTGCCGGTTATCTCGGATGTCGTACTCATATCGGCCAGCAGGGGCGTGAGATAATCTTCGAGTGCCTGGAAATAGACCGTAAATGAATCCGTGGGGACATCATACTTTTCGGCATTCGCCATGATGCTCCAGTATTCGCCTTGAATCCGCACCCATTCATTAGCCACCTGCTGTTTGTCGGATGGCGTCAGGCTCGAATCCGAGGCAATGTAGTCCACATCCAGCTTCACCTGCTCGATCTGCGCCTGCACATCCTCTTCGGCCGTGATGTATCCCGTGGGGGCCTTGTTGCCTTCCGTGAGCTGGATGTCGTAAATGTAAATCGGTCGCCAATAATCGACGTAAAGTACGATTTTTAACAAGGACTTTCCGGATTTGGTCGTATAAACGGCTTCATACACATCAGAATATGGAGCAGATGGCGGGCGTGATATAATGTCGTATCCGTCTTCATAAACGGCACAGAACACGCAGCCGGTCTTGGTTTCCGGCAGTTTGATGCGTGCCTTGAAGACATAGGACATGCCGGCCTTGTAGGTGATCTTACCCCCGAAGCAATCCGTCCAGTTTACGATCTGGCTCGTAGCCGCAATAGCTACCCCTGCATTGCTCGCTTTGTTGGCATCGATCTTCATGTAGGCTCCGTCTGCGTCCGATCCCGAAGTCACCACGTCCGAAACACCCTCTTTGGCGCTGTTCCACGCATAGAGGAATTGTCGGGCTATATAGTTGCGGGCGCCGAACTGAAGATTAGCAATCTCGTCTTTGGCTTCGTTGGCTGCCGTATCATCGGTGTATTTAGATGCTTTGTCCCAATCCGAGCTCTCGAAATTACCCGTTGCACGGGATTCGATACAGCGCATGATGTCGCCACCTTCGCCCTGCGTCCAGATGTCACCCACATCGTAGGGTGTAGTCGGTGTTACGACGAATACACGACGTTTGGCATCGGCCGTGTCCTGCGCCCGCGCCGCCTCTTGCAGGGCCTTTACCGCATCGCTGTCGGCGATCGGCGTCCATTTATAGGTTCCGTCCTCTTCTTTTACCCACCGCCACGATTTGCCCGCATCGGGGTTCGTCGTCTCGTCGCTCGATATGGTGAAGTGAATCTGCGGGTATTCCGCCGGAGTGATTTTGGCATTATCGGTTTTGCGGATGACAAAAGCTATGTAGGGATTGTCGCTTCCGACGGTATAGCTCTGGCTCCATACGTAACTTGCTATAACCGCTCCGGATGACGCTATCGGATTGTAACCCATCGTATAGCCTTCGCCCACCGACAGTACGGCGCCTTTGGGTATTCCTCCGACCGGAGTTTTGAGCCGGATGCGGGTGCTGTCGGCGATTTTGATCTGATCCCAGGTCTTAATGCCGTCGATATAGGATGCACCGATGCTTCCCTGCTCCCAGCAGCCTGCGTCCGTCGGGTCGAAATTCGCGGGCAGCGTATTGGTGAACGTGTCGCCGATATGGTTTTCCTGCTCGCCGTCCGCTATCCATGTTTGGGCCGGTTCATTGTAAAGCGAGGGGGTATAGGGATAGAACCAGTTTTCCACGACACCGTCCAGCCGTTTGTTGATCTCGGACAATTCGCCGGGCAGCGTGTTATCGATGTAATCCTTAGCCTGCTGAGCTTTGCGATCGGCGGAATTGGCAGTGGCCTGGGCTTCGGTGGCCGTCTGATCGATCTGTTCGATGTCGAACTCCTTCTGGAACTGTCCCGTCGCGGGGTCGTAGAGCTTGCCTTGCTTCCAGCCTGCCTCCGGGGTGAATGCCACGCCGACGCCGTTGTCGCCTACCAGCCGGAACAGCTTGCTCCGGGTGTCCAGCAGTGCCTTCTTGTCCAGGCTGCTGATCATACCTTGCAGGTAGATATTATCCAGATAGGCCGAATAGCCCGACATCTGGATCCCGAAGACGGAGAGGTTCGTAAGGTCGCCGAACTGCGCGGCGATATTCTCGGCCGTAAACTCCCAGTCGCTGACATTGCGAAGATAGCGCTGGTAGGTGCGCGTCGAGTAGCGCGAGCTCCACCGGGCGGGATTCGTGAACGAGCCGTAGGCCACGAAGGTCATCGATTCCATCGGATCGATCTGCTTGGTAAAGGTGGCCGACAGGGGGCGCAGCCCGTAGCGGAACCGCTCGTTGCGGTCGCCCAGGACCTCCGTGATACGGAAATAGACCGTTGCGAAGCCTGAGAAAGAGAAGTTGCCCCGGCCGTCGTCGGAATCTGCCGTCGCATTGTTCGACGGGTCGAAGTCGTGGAAGATACCCATACATATATCCCCGACCGCTACGGCGCCGATCTCGCCCTCTTCGAGTTTGAGCGTTACGAGCTTCTGATCCTTGTCCACACTCTCGATCACCCCGGCGCCCGGAGCGCTCCAGTCATCCCCGACGCTGATGCCCACACGGTTGTACCGAAGCTCCGGAACCTCCAGAAAACGACGGATGAAGAGGCTCTCCAGCTCGCCGGCGCCTCGTCCGTCGATCTGTGCACCGAAGCCGGTGATGCCGCTGGCGAAGTCGCTTGTCCGGAATCCCTCGTCGAGTTGCTGCCGCTTAAGGAATCGGGTGATTCCTTCGACCGTACCTCCCCGGCGCTTGTTCAGAAATTCCCGTTCGCTCTTACGCGACGAATAGAGCGTCGTGTCGCTCGCCGGTGTTTCCTCCCACGATTTAATGATGTCAGGAAATTCCGATGAAACCTGCCGGGTTATCTGCGTCACTTCCGAAATCTGATTTTCGATGCGGGAAATACGGCCTGTGGAGAGGACATCGCTCATTTTAAGAGTCATGCTTCCGGGCTGAACGACGGAGCGACTGATCGCGACGATACGGATATCGCGATATCCGGTATCGGGAAAAAACTTGTCGCTTCCGAGCCGAATCCGTTGCCCTGGCTTCAAATCGAGGTTTCTTTTATCGACAACCGTAAAATCCGTCGATGCCTGGAACACGGATATATCTTTACGGCTGTCGGCCATAAAGGTATCTACCGCAGTTTTGAATTCCTGTTCGGCCGCAGGATAATAACTGTCCGGCATACTGATATTCCAGAGCACGTATTCGTTCCCGGGAGCCGGGACCAACGGTTCCGACGGCAACTGCATATCGTTGTCGTAGGGCCATTGGGTGATGATCTCGAATTCCTTCTTTTCCGAGTCGTAATTCACTTCGAACTCCCGTCCGCGAAGCTCTCCGGTCTGAAAGGTCACCCGTTTGACGAGGCCGCCTATTTCGTATTGATTGGGATCGAACGGAATGTCGGGATCGGTGAAATACCAGACCGTAAACGGCGAGCCGTCATCGCTTGTGCGCTCTTCGGACCGTACGGAACCGACCGTACCGATCCGGCGCGGATATATCGCATCGAACGCTTCCTGCTCGAAATATTCGATGATACCGAGGTGGGTATCCTGTTCGACGTACTTCGCCCCGTCGGGCAGTTGCAGCCGGGCATATCCGTACCGATCCGGATCGATGTTGCGGGAGGAGCCTACCGGGAAGAGCCGAGTGAAAAATTTCACGCCATCGGCCATGCTCCGTTCGATTCCTCCGGTCAATCCGTTGCCGTAAGACAACGGGACAGGCTCGCCGAACTCACAGCGGGATATGTTGAGCGTCATCCCGTCGAACCACCACTCCGTCCCGGCGGCAGACGACAGTTCCGAAAGAGCATCGGAGGCGTACTTTCCCGTATATTCGATATCGATGTACTCCGATACGACCACTTCTCCGACTTTCCATTCGGTCGTCCCCATTTTGCGGTTCATGTTAGCGATAATCAGCGCCGCATGTTCGCGTGCCGGTGCCGTGAGTGTCAGAATCGGATTGTCGTCATCATCCGGATTGACCATCAGGACCTGCGTGGTGAGTCCTTCGACCCCCGACAGTTGCACCGAGTAGCTCCATTCGCTGTCGCAGTTCATCTTCGGCTGATAACGTTCGAGAATCCAATAACGCCGTCCGAGGAAGTCCGCATAATCGTAAACTTCGAGCGTGACGCATTCGAAGGCCGTGAAGGAGAGCGAGAGGACACTCTCCTCCTGTATGCCGCAGGTTGCAGCACTGTTACTATCGGGAGAGGCCGTCAGCTTCAGATTCCCTTCTTTCGAATATATTTTGAGTTCCATTTTTTGAAGATTTGAACGTGACCTTTAGATCGACGCAGCGAGTTCGAATGTCGGCTTCGGCTCCCGGAATTTCACCGAGAAGGTCGCTGCGACCTCTCCCTTTCCGAATGGCGCCAGTTGTGAATAATCCGAAAATCCGGTCATATAAACCCGGAATTTCAGCCCTACGTCCGTCAGATGGAGCGCCAGCCACCCGTCGTCGCCCTCCTTGAGAAATTTCACGAACGAGGCGTAGCGCGTGAAGAACGAAACATCGTTCGAGGCGACGATGGCGAATCGCAGCGTGATATCGCGGGCTTCATAAGTCTGCGTCAGTATATCGGGCATACGGACACCGTCCTCCTCCTGAATGGAAACCTCCGCCTGCTGCTTGAGAGCCGGAGGTGCAAGCAGCGAATCGTAGTTGTCGTGTCTGTCTTCAGCGGTTTCCGCGAGGAAAGCCCCGAAACGGGCATATACATCCGTTTGGTTGATCAGCAACAGTCCTTCGAGTATTTCAGCCATAATCAGATCGCTTTTAATCCGTCGCGTTTTATGGTTTGCAACAGTTCATAGATTTGGGGTATCGGTTCGGTATTTTCCCGGATGGCATTCATCGCTTCGAGTGACCCTTTGAGAACCGGGACAATACCTTCGATGTTTTCGTCGATCTTCGCGGAATGGATCTGTACCGATGTGACCAGTCCTTCGACGCGGGAGAACGAATCCTGCGTTACGGTCTGAATGGCTCCTGCCTTACCGCTCTGCTGCGAAGTGCCGGCTTCCTCGTCGATTGAAAGTCCGTTCTCTTCTGCAATGCGGCGGAACTCTTCCCACAGACGATTGAAATCGTCCTGTTGCTCCATGGCATCCGAAACCAGCGATTTCATCGTTTCGCTCCATTGAGCGAACCGCTCTTCGTCGGAAAGGTCGCTCTGCATGACCTCTTCGATGCGTTTTTGGGCATCTTCGAATACCTTACCGAGCGTACTCGAATAGATCATATCCTTGGCCAGCGAGCGCAGGGCCTGCCCGACGCTGTCGGCAAAAGTATCCGCCGCATCGGTGCCGTTTTCGAAAGCATCCACCAAAGCATCGGTAAGCGTACGGCCCAGATCGCCGAAAATATCCTGCAAATAATCCCGGACCGCAGTCAATGCCTCTTCGTAGGTTTCCCAGTCGTCCACCATTTCGCGGAGCATCTCCTGATTCTCCCGTGCCAGGTGCTGGAAAGTTTCTCCGCCCTCTTCGACGAATTGCCGGAGCGCGTCCATATCGACTTCGCCATCCGTGAATAATTCGGGAAGCAGCGAACCGAGGGACTGATATTTTGCCGAGCGGAACCAGGTCGAGTGACGTGTCTGAACCTGCATGTTGGCGATCGAATCGGCAATGTTCTCCCAAGTTTTTTCATACCTGAACAGCCCCGAAAGTCCCGTGCCGGCTCCGCCTCGCCACTCTCCCGGCAACTGATATTTTTCTTCCCCGCGCGAGAGGATTCTCTCCCGGACTTTCTCCAGCTCTTCAAGCGAGGTGCGCACTACATCGATATTTTGCTTGTAACGGTCGTACACCCGATCCCCGAAGATATTGTCGAATTCATCGGAGTCGATACGGCTGCGCTCTTTCATGATCCGAAGTTCTTCGTTGAACTCGCGGGCCAGACGAAGGTTGCGCTCCATCGAAGTTTCACCGCCCTCGAACAAATTGACAATAGTGGTCAGCGCACCGATACCGGCAGATATGCCTCCGAGAATTCCGGAGGCCATGCCGAGCGTGTTCGATGCGGCTTGAGCTTTCCGGTATGCCTGAACGGCATTGATGATTTGCAGGGTAGAGCCGGCGATATCTCCTGCGGTGGCGATGATGGTTCCTCCGGCTCCCCCGACGGCATCGCCGACCTCATTGAAAGTGCCGATAACGTCGGTCAATACGCGGTGAAGCTCCGTCCAGGAAGTCGTATCGGTAGTTTCCTGTTCCGTTTGGTTCTGTTTTTTCGCCAGTTGCTGTTCGGCCTTGCGGAGTTTGGCCCGCGCAACGGCGATGGCATTACCATCATCCGGCGTCTCGCTTTGCAGGTTCTCCAGCTCTTCCTGAGCTTCGATCACCAGGCTTTCCAGCTTTTTGACCGAGGCAGTGACGACCCGGTCGGCCCAGGCTTCGAATTCCGGGAACTGGCTTGCAAATTGTTCCGTGAAGTCGTCGAGCGCTTTTTGTTTGGCTTCCCGAGCGAGTTGCTGGGCCTCCGGATTTGAGGCAAGAGCGGCAATATCCTGATCGTATTTCCGGGCGATTCGCAGACGCCCCTGCTGGTAGGTTTCGTACTTCTCCAGCAACTTGGCGTATGAAGCCTCCTCTTTCTTATCGACATCCGCAAGCTCTCTGTCCCGAATTTCCGCAGCTTGGGCTATTGCAGCGGCCGTGCCGGCCATAAAGGTTTTCTCCGCATTCGAATCGATATCGGCCCCCGACTCCCGGAGTTTGCGAATCAGCGCGAGCGTCTGTTGTTCCTGCCGCTCATATTCCTGACGGTTTTTCTCGTAATTGAGGCGGATCGCTTCCCGTTCCCGGTCGAATTCGTTTTCAATCAACTCGACCCGCTGGTCGTCGAGGCTCTGCTGTTGGCGACGTACGGCCGCCTTATACTGTTCTGTGAGTTGGTCGATGGAAGTCGGTTCGGGATCGGTCGTCGTGCCGGACGGGTTTTCCAGCAACTGGGCCTGCTCCGCCACGGCAGCCAATTTCGTCCGCTGCTCTGCGAGGAATTGCAGAAATGCCCCGAGGTTGCCATCGAATTTCTCCTCTATCTCATCGATAATCTCTTCTCCTCCTTTGTTCTTCCTGATCTCTTCAAAAATCCTTTCCTGCCAGTAAGAAACACTTTCTTCTGCATCTGACAGAATGTCTTTCGCCTGTAAGAGATCTTTGCGTGTTTGGGGATCATAGCCTGGTTGACGCCATGATTTCGCATAGTAGGTTTTCCGTTTTTCAGCAACATCCTTTTGGGCCTCGAGGTATTTGTCATTAGCCTTTAGGAATTGTTCGATATCCGGTATGTTATTGAAGAACAGCTCTTGCTGTTCGATATCCACCAGGCTCTTGAAAGCCGCCTGTGCTTTGGCGTATTTGTAAATGTTTTTGATCAGCTCCTTGTAAGTGTCATTCGCTTGTCCGAGCATGATTTGCTCGTCGGAAAGATTCTTGAAATAACCCGAAAACTCCTCTTTGAGTTTGCACACGGCTTCCCGGCGATCGTCTGTGGCGCGGGCATTATCCGTTGCGGCCCGGTAGAGAAGATTCAATTTTACGACCTCCTGCTGAGCGTTCCGGGCCCCTTCAAGCATCGTATTCTGAAAACGTTCAGTCGCCATGCGAGCGGTGTCGAGCGCCTTCTTTCCCCGAAACAGATTCGTCACCCAGTTTCCGATCTCCTTGCCGTACGCAACTGCCAAAGTAATACCCACAGTCAATAAAGTCTGAAAAGAGCCTACGGAGGAAAGTATTTGTCGCCATACAGGAATTGTTTTTTCACCACTGGCAGCCAATAACTGATTTTCGGCCCTGGTACGAGCTATTGCATCCCAAAGAATAGGATAATTATTCGAAACTGCCAGAAAATACAACTGTAATCCCATTGCCAGCGACGGTGATTCACGAATTATTTGCTGAATAGCCATATGTAGGCTATTATAGCTCCTTACGGCTGCCGGAGCGCTTGCAGGAACCAGATCGGTGCGTTTGGTCGCGGCTTGCAAAGCCTGGAGCTGCCGCTGCAACGCTTCTATCTGGCGGATGTTTTCCGTCTGATCCATTTCCGGCGTCTGGGCTATGACTTTCTGAAGTCGCACAATTTCATCCTTCAAAGCCTGAATACGGCCTCGCGCCTGCGCGGCATCCTTGTCCACGGCATCAATCCCGCCGGAAACTCCGGAGAGTCCCTGGCGGGTATTGTTCTTTACGAGGAATTCTATCTCGACGGGTTTCATTGCAAGTTGAGTTTCGATTGAAAGAGTTGTGCGGTATCGGGTTTTCCCGTTGCACTCCCGGCTTCCGTACATTCGGCCGGGACGCTTCGATAATGCGGGGCATCGGCCAGCATCATGGCCAGTGTCTGGAAATTGACCTTCCACAGAATGTAATGCACCGACCATCCTGTTGCGGAGGCAATTTGCCAAACGATTCCGAAGGGGCTATGGGAACTCTCGTAAACGGTTCTTAACTCCCCTTTCCTGCTCTTTTGGGGCGGCTCGCTTCGTACCGGAAGGGATCGATACTCTCGGCCGATTCGATAATACTCGTAAAATCCCGCGTGCCCCGCATTCTGCGGAACCAGCGCTGGGCTTCGATCCGGTACTCGGAGGGTACCTTCCACCGGATCAACCAGGCCACCACGGGGGCCAGCAGGAGTCCGGACAGATAGCCGCGACATATCGTCAGCGCAAGGATCAGCGAAAGGCGTTTGGCATGCCGGTCGAAAAAGGCACGCTCCTCGTCTTCGGAGAAAGCATCCCATTCCCGGGCCGTGATTCCCAGCTTCAGGTAGTGGCGTACGATGCGCATCTGCCCTCCCAGGCAGGGGCGCCGCATCGTTACGCGCAGCACCCGCTCCCGGCCTCCGGGCAGGCGGAATCGGAGAAGAGGCAGCAGAATCCCCACATCGAGCAGAGCTTCCGCTGCCTCCAGTTCTACATTGCGTTTCATGGCTTAGGCATTGGGCTGCGAAAGCGATACGGTAGCTTTTGTTTCAGGATCGGACTCCAGGATGAATTCCAGTTGTCCGGAGCGGGGCGATTCCGTGGAATTGGCTTCGGCGATCACCGTGACGCGTCCGTTTATGACTTCCACCGAGAAGCCTTCGGGCACAGCACCTACCGAGAACGGACCCGATGCTTCGATATCGACCGGGAGGCTGCCGCCTGCCTGTTCGAAGGTCAGCGACGTCGGGTCGGCCTCGATGAAGGGCTCCGTCGGCAGAATCGAACCGGGCGAAGAGCCGTCCAGCGGGGCCAGGACCTTCAGTCCGAATTCGATGCCGAGGACGTTTTCGCCGCCCAAGCCGCCGCGAATCTTCGAGGCACGCAACGAAACGCGCTTGAGTTTGACGGTCTTACCCGTACCGGTCAGAATGCGCATATCTCCTTCGACACGCATCGAGCTGGCGGGCATTTGCCACTCCTCACCCGCGACTTTGCCGCCCATCAGATCGACGCAGTTCTGGGGAACCATTTCGATCATCTTTCCGGTAATCTCATTCGTCGCGGCTCGCGTTTCGATATCCAGCACGGGACTGGTCCGAATCTGTGCGGCCCAGAGTTCGACGGTCTGGGCGTCTTCACCGCCCCAGTCAAGGCCCTCTTCCGAAATGTTCCCCATGCGTCTGCCGTTGAAATAGACAGCGTCGAGCAGCATCAGATAGCCGTCGTTAGTTTGAATTACAGATCGTTTAGACATAATTAAATTGTTTTGAAAAGTTTTGCAAATAAGTTTGTTTTATGAGCCCACCAGCTGCCGAGACATCCGATAACGATTCCGAAAAGCATCCACCTTCCCCGATAGGCCGGGGACCGCGTTTGTTGTATTGCTGTTTCCGAAGATTGATGCCTGGAGACTTCGAGGAGTCGGTCGTATGCTTCCCGGGTTTCTGCCAGACTCTCCTTCAGAGAATCTGCATATCGGTCCTGCCGGGCCGAGGTCGCTTTGTAATATTCGACTCGTCGGGCAAGCGAATCGCTGCGTGCTGAAATGCGGATGGTATCCCCGTCACGCCGGGCTTCGAGCGTCAGCCGACCGTCACGGGCAACATAGGCCGCCCCCTCCGGCAGATTACGGAGGCTCTCCTCCGTCACCGTCACCGCTGCTGTCCGAAGCGGAATCGCCTCCGTCCGCAGCGCCCGCAGCACAGAGGTCTCCTCCGATCGAGAGTTCATTGCCGCTCGTGCGGTTTGCTCTACGGCGTTTTGTGCGCCGCGCTGCATGTGCGACACGGTATCCGTCCTGTTCTGTGTCCCTGTCGAGAGGAGCTTCTTCGTCGCAGTGCAACTTGCCAGCAGCAGGATGGAGAGCAGCAAAAAGAGTCTTGTCTTCATACGAATTTCGTTTTCCGATGGTCTTGCGGAGGCGCTCCACCTCTTTAGTCAGCCGGTCGATGCGTACGAGCATCTCTTCCTGGTTGGCCTTGAGGTCGATGTTTTCCCGCCGCAGTTGGATATTTTCTTCGAGAATCTTCTTGTTTTCGCCCGAAAGCAGGTTGATCGAACTCTGCAACTCTTTGAGAAAATCGTTGTTCTGTTTGCGGCGCGAGAAGATCCAGGTGAAAACGCTGCCGAGGAATCCCCCGGGAAGTGCGAAAGCGAGTATCTGCATCCAAATGCTGTCCATCGTTCAATCGGTTTTTGAAAGTTAGTTTACGCCCGTTCGATCATGCGTGCAATCTTCGAGATCAAATCCGCGTAGGCTGCGGGTTCTGCCGTACAGTACCCGGCCTTGGCGATCTCATAAGCGAAACGTGTTATGTCGTTACGATACGCCCAGGCTACTGCGTAGCGTTTGGCGGAAAGGACCTTCGCATGGTCGCGGATGCCCTCCTCCGGCGTGTCGTAGTCGCGGAACTTGCGATCGACCTCGTAACGGTAGCGTCCATCCGAAGTCCGGGTGATCGAATAAACCTTCTCGAATCGTCCGCTCTGCCGGTCATCCGAAAAGTATTCGAAGGTCCGTTCGGTTCGCCGCTTTCCGGTCCACTTATCTCCGGCCGTAATGCCGAAAAGATTATTTCCGATAGCATGATCGCCCCATCCGCTTTCGAGGGCGGCCTGCGCCGCAACAAACAGAGGATTCAACCCTGTTTCGGCGCAGACCCGCTCGATTGTCGGATAATAGGTGCGCTTGAAATCCGTCGGTTTCATGGCTTACTCGGTTGCGGTGCCGACCAGGGCCATTACACCTGCATTATCGCCGCGCATGATGCTGCCTCCGGCACGTACGAGGAAAGAGTAGACATCCCCATAATAGTCGGGCGCTTTCTCCTGCTCAAAAGCCTTGACTTCGCCCAAGGCGCGGCATACGGACTGATCGTGCCAGGCAAGGGCTGCGGCCAGGTCCGTGGCGGCACCGCTTTCGCCCTACCGCTTCGGAGCTTTATCCGCAGTGTAGAGCGTAGCTTGTGAACGCATCATGACGTTGAACGAGAAGAGTTTTCCGATGATGCCGTTCTGGGCATCCGCCGAGGCGAGGAATGCGGAGTTCTCATTGGCAGTGAGATCGCTCAACAGCTGTGCGTACATCTGCGCATCGAGCAGCAGGTAGCGGCCCTCCTGGGGAATGTTCTCGCTGTTGAATTTCGTCATCAGCGTCAGAATATCCGCCCTGCAAAGCCCTTTTCGCCTGCCTGTCGCCGAAGGTGTGTAAGCATCCACCGGTGCCCCCGTGGTTTCGATCACACGATCCGAGGCAGGACTCCAGGCGAACAGAAAATCCTTGGCCACAGCCTCATGCAGGGCGAGCTTGTCCTGCCGTAATACGGACTCGCGTTTGTTGTACGACAGCTCGACCTTGTCGGCATCGGGGATCAAAACGGGATCCGTCGTGAAAGCAGCCAGCTCGAAAGTTTTGTCCGTGTCGGTACGCTGCTTTACCGTTGCGGGTAATGACGTTCGGTTCTTCTCGACTTTCGAAGCGGCACCTGCCTGCGGGATATGCACGATCTTTCCCGCTTCGACATACTCGTCGGCGTTGAACGCTTTCGAAAGGAAGCTGTTGGGAGCGAACAGACCTTCGACGATCGATTTCTCCCAGATTTCTTTTTGAATAGCCATAATGTTTTTTGTTTTTGATGAGTTCTACATGTTAGGTTCGGTACCGAAGGCCGCTTTGAACTTCTCACGGAAGAGTTCCGGCGCCTTGTCCCTGAGTTCAACAAGGCGCCCTGCCTTATCGAGTTCTTCCCACGACTTGTTTACAAGGTCGGAGAGTTCGACCGACTGCCGTCGTTCACCCTCACGGATAAGCGCTGTGACGGATTTGCGGTGCGGAATGGCTTCGAGGGTGGCTTTGGCACTCTCGAAATCCGTATCAAAGAGTTTCAGATAAGCCTCCTTGCCTGCGGTATTGATCCTTCCGTCGGCAATGGCTGCATCCACGAGGCGAATCGCCTCGGACTTCCGGATCTCCTTGTGCTCGGACTCCGCACGCGCTGCAGCATCTCTGAGTTCCTGATTTTCACGTGTTAGCCGGTCGTTGTTTTCGATCAGCCGGTTCACAGCGCCGATAACCTCGGCATCCTGTGCTGAGTCCTGCAACTTGAGGACTTCCTTCAAAGTCTTGTTCATATTCGAATCGATTTTTGAGTGATTGAGCCTGTCCATAAGCCGGATGACAGTCGAAGCATCCGTGAGATCGAGAGGTTTTCCCGTTTGACGGTCGAAAAGTACCAGGGCATTGTGATTGGCCCCGATCGTGACAATGGACGCTTCACGGGCTGTCCAGCGCGTCACGGTCGGAAGCGTCTGCCCGGGAAGTTTCAACTCTGCGGCGTCACTCACCTCTTCGGGAGGCCAGGCTCCCATAGAAGCCATGCGCAGGAATCCGCCTTCGACCTTGTCGGCAATCTTCACCGCCTCGTCATCCTTCTCGTCGAAGAGGGCATCGGCAAGGATCTGCGTACCTTCAATGCGGATGTTTTCCCAACGACCGATCGGAAGCTCCCAGTCCTTATGATTGAGCAGGATCACGGGGTTCTTGCGGAACTCCTCGAGATTAGCGCCGCTGGTGAGCATACGGAACCCGTAGGTATTGACCGTCTCGTCGTGCAACACGAATGTAAATCGTTTCATAAAAGCCATCATTTTTCGGCAAAATTGGATTGAAAACACCCGTTTTGCAAATTATATTGTATTGTTTTACAATTTATTACACTTTAATTGCACTTTGCATGCAGACCATTTATCCACAATTCGCTCCGTTCGGGTGAAGAGTTTACCTTTGGGGTGTAAAACAGAGATTTTTCATGACACAAGAGTTGGATAACAAGCAGAAGAAGGAGTGGGCGAAACTACTTTTCCTCACTACGGATCTCACCCAGGCCGAGATTGCCGTGAAGATCGGTGTCTCGAGGATTACTATCGTACGATGGGCCAAAGAGTGGGAGGGTCTCAAGTTGAATTTCCTCCAAACCCGTGAGGCACGGATCAAATCGACACTCATGCAACTTAATGAACTCGACGAAAGCATCGCGGCGCGTGAGCAGGGTGCACGCTATCCGACGGTCAAGGAGGCAGATATCCGGCGCAAACTCACCGCCGACCTCGAGGCGCTCGAACAAGAGGCCTCCGTGCGGGACATTGTCAATGTGTCAAGAGGTATTCTCGACTATGTCCGGGCTATTGACCTGGAGAAGGCCAAGATACTCTCGGACTATTTCGATTCATACATACAGGAACGGCTGAAATGGGTAAAGTAGATGACATGCGTGCCTGGAACGAATGGCGTGAATACCACCGTGCCCTGAAGCGCGACAAGGCGGTGGACAAACTCTCCCCTGTGGAGCGGATGCGGCGACTCGAGAAGCTCGAAAAGGATCCCGTTTCGTGGATGCTTTTCTTCTTCGCCGAATACACCCGGCATCCTTTCACTTCCTTCCAGAAGAAGGCTATCCGGCGGATCACCTCCAATCCGGAATGGTATGAAGTGCTCTCGTGGTCACGCGAGCTGGCCAAATCGACCATCGTCTTCATATGCATCATGTATCTTGTACTGACGAAACGCAAACGCAACGTGCTGCTCGTTTCCAACAGCCATGAGAATGCCACGCGGCTTCTGGATCCTTACAAGAAGTCCTTCGAACAAAATTCACTGTTAAAGGCTTACTACGGGGACCTGAGGGAGGCCGGCAACTGGACCGCCGACGAGTTTTCGCTGACCTCGGGCGCGGCGTTCCGGGCGCTCGGTGCAATGGAATCGCCGCGAGGCACCCGCAAGGATGCCTTCCGCCCGGATACGATTCTCCCGGACGATTTCGACACGGATGCCGACTGCCGCAATCCCGACATTGTAAAAAAGAAGTGGCAGTGGTTCGAGGAAGCCCTGATTCCAACCCGATCCGTGAGCGGCGACCTGCTGGTCGTGTTCTGCGGGAACGTCATTGCCCGGGATTGCTGTGTGACGCGGGCCGGGGCCAAGGCCGACCATTGGGATATTGTGAACATCCGCGATGCCGAAGGCCGCTCGACCTGGCCCGAGAAGAACACCGAGGAGCGTATCCGCCGCATCGAGCAGACCATTTCCACCAAAGCCTTCCAGCAGGAGTATATGAACAATCCGCTTTCCGAAGGCGAGGTCATCAAGGAGGTGATCTGGGGAAAATGTCCGCCGATGCAACGGCTCCAGTTCGCAGTGGCCTACGCCGATCCTTCTCCGTCAAACGCCCGCAACAAGGCATCGAGTTTCAAAGCGGATTTTCTGCTCGGTTACTGCGACGGGACATTCTACGTCTATACGGGATTTCTCGACCATGTCACCAACGACGAGTTCGTGGACTGGTTCTACAACCTGCGCGATTATGCGAGCGAACGTGTGCAGGTTTATTACTTCATCGAGAACAACAGCCTGCAGGATCCTTTCTATGAGCAGGTGTTCCTCCCAATGTTCGCCGCCCGCGCCCGCGAACGGGGATTCATCGGCATCACACCCGACTGTCGCTGTAAACCGCCGAAATTCGAACGCATCGAGGGAAACCTCGAACCGTTGATCCGCCAAGGGCGCCTGGTACTGAATATCGACGAACGAGAGAATCCGCACATGAAACGCCTCGAAGAGCAGTTCCTGCTGCTCAACCGACAAATGAAATCTCCGGCCGACGGCCCTGACTGCATCGAAGGAGGCGTATGGATCATCAACCAGAAGATCTCCACGCTCAACGAGGGATCCTATACCATCGGTCAACGAGTACGCGCATCAAAACGTTTCTAATATGGCTTTTCTGACACCTGAAGAGTTGCAGACGCATCTCTATAAAGAGAATATCGAAACCATCGCCCGAGAGGACGATGCAATCGTGGCCGCGGCTATCGATGCCGCCATTGAGGAGGCCTCGGGGTATCTCGGGGCTTATGACCGTAAGAAGATCTTCGGCACCGAGGGTGACGAACGTAACGCACTGCTGTTAATTTTCGTCAAGGACATCGCCGTATGGCACTTCATCAACCTGTGCAATGCAGGAACGGATCTCCAGCTCCGGCAGGATCGATACGAACGGGCCGTCGCCTGGCTGAAGTCCGTCCAGCGCTCGGAGATCAAACCCAACCTACCCGTAATGGAGGATGCCGACGGCGACGGAAAGCCCGACCCCGCTGCCGGAGAGTACATTTTCGGGTCGAACCCAAAACGATCACAACATTTTTGATTATGGCACAAATAGGTTATAAGACATCTTCCCGAAAGAGTTCCGGCACGAAAGCCTCAAAGCCGATAGTGGTGCAGCAGATCGTTGTCCAGGCTCCGCAGCGTCGCGTGTACGACATCGGAGATTGGCGGTCAGCTTTGCGCTCGGCCGACAACGGACGGCCGAAATATCTCTACGACCTGTTCGAAGACATCATGATCGACGGAGTCCTCGCCGATGCGATCAACAAACGTATCGAGGCCGTGCTGAATGCTGAAGTCGTCTTCATGAATGCCCGGGGACAGGAAGAACCCGCCATCGCAGCGATGATCGACACGACAGCCTGGGAAACGCTCATCCGCGAAATCATGCACCGGCTGTTCTACGGCAGGGCGGGCGTGGAGCTCTTTTTCAACAGCGGATTCCACGTCGAACCTATCAAACCCAAGTATATCGACCTGGACAACTGTCAGATTCTGCTGAACGACACAGGAGATCGATCGGTACCGTACGACCAGGATCCGAACCTTCTGGTCGTCGGTCGTCCCGGGGACTACGGGCTGCTGCTCAAAGCTGCACCCTATGCTATCTGGAAACGCGGTGGATTTGGCGACTATGCTCAATGGATCGAGCTGTTCGGAATGCCTCAGCGTATCGGAAAATACAACACGTTCGACCCACAGAGCCGGGAACTGCTTAAGCAAGCCTTGGAAGAGGCCGGATCCGCACCTTATCTCGTCATCCCCAAGGAGGCAGACATTGAAACCAAAGAGGTAAATAGGGGGTCTGGCTCGTCATTCAATGAGTTCCGTCAGGCGACGAATGAAGAGATGCTTATCACGATCCTCGGACAGACGCTGACCACCATTCAGGGCGAGCGCGGAGCCCGCTCGCTCGGAGAAGTGCATCTGCAGGTCGAGGATTCGAAACACACGAGCGACCTGCGTTTTGTACAACGTACGCTCAATGAACGGCTGCTGCCTGTTCTGGAGACTTGCGGCTTACCCGTGAAAGGCGGCCGCTTCGTCTATCCGAAGGCAGCCGACCCGCTCTCCGTGGACGAAATCGTGAAGCTCTCGACGATCATCGATATCCCCGCAGCATTCATTCACGACAAGTATTCGATCCCCATGCCGGACAAAGGAGAGGTGATCGCCGGAGAAAAGTCGAATATGGTATTAGGCTCGCACCTTGAAACGGATACGGATGTCGAGGAGAAGGTGCGGAATGCCGACAACCGGAACATTTGGCGCCGCTTATGGGATTTTTTCGTCAAAGCCCCGCAGGGCGGGGCGTTCGATGGCACTGCCCTCATGCGGATGCAGGACAGTGATACGCTCGAAGAGAGGCTGATGGGACGTGTGGCCGCCTCGCAGCCCGCGTTCGACACGGAGCTATTTCGATTCCTTTCCGAAGACCTTTTGAAGGCCGTTCAACCGGAAGCTGACAGCATCGGGAATGCTGATATCGGGGTTGTGTACGGAGTACGTGACGACGCTTTACAGACAGCGATGGAGATTAACCTGTTCCAGTTCTCGGCAGCCAAAACCCTGGCCGAATTGCAGGAACTCAACCGCCTCTTCCGTGAAAGTAGTAATTTCGCCGACTTCGAACGTGAGGCCCGCAAGATTTGTACGGCATTCAACCGCGACTGGCAACGTACCGAGTACGACACGGCACTACTTACGGCCGAAGCCGCCAGCACCTACCGGCGGCTGATGGGCAAGACAAAGTTGTTCCCCTACTGGGAGTACCGGACGGTCGGAGACGATCGTGTGCGTCCGTCTCATCGCCAGCTCGAAGGGATCGTCCTTCCCTACAACGATGCCAGATGGAAGAAGATCTTCCCGCCGAACGACTGGCGATGTCGCTGCCGGGTCGTGCCGCGGATGGCCCATGAGGTCAAGAAAGAGACGGTCGAAGCCTCGCAACAGCGCGTGGACGAGTTCTTCGGAACGGCGACGTGGAAAAAAGCCGCAGCACAGGGTTGGGGCGTAAACCGTGCCCTCACCGGCGAGGTGTTCACGCAGAACCAGTTCTACATCCGCCGCTTCCAGGACAAGGCCTCGAAGCTGCTCGGCCGGCTCTACTACAACGACTGGGGACTCGACTCGTTTGCCAAACGCCTGGCGGCAGCGACGGAACCGATGCCCGAATACAGCGGTTCGGCCGCAGAATGGTACGAGGCTCACAAGACGCTACACGACTACAAAGGCCGCGAAGTCGTTATGGACGAGAAGGTGTTCCGAACTCATACGACCGGGAACTATGAGAAAGTGCGGGTGCCGTTACTGGCATGTGTCGAAGAGGTGCTGAAGAATCCCGACGAGGTTTGGTTGAACGATTATCACAGACCGTTCAGGAACATGAATTTCATAAAATTCTATGACGGAAAGGTGATCGACGTGATCTGTGAAGTGGATGAAAATCTCGAATATAGGATAACGACCTGGTTCGAGATCGTTCAGACTCCGAATTTGAAACAGAAAACGCGAAGCAGCCGCCACATTGACCCGCGATGGAGATACCGACGGGGCTTGCTTATAAAAAAGTCGTAGCGGCATGTCTTTGCGTCCGGACGTACTGTTGTTTACCTTGGGAACACGTCCTGCAGGTATCCGCAACGCCTTGGATAGCCAGTGTCATACCGCTGCTTCGGGTTAACGTACTCATCCGCTGTATCAAGCCCAGACTTTGGTCCCATGCCCCCATCACCCGCGAGGGATAGCAGAATTCGATTCACCCCCGGAATTGTACGCTTCGGAACAAATATACAAAATTTTTATGAAAATAGAAATCGACAAACTCCTCGAGAAGCGTATGGAGGAGATCCTGCAGGGAACGGCTGAAATCGTCGCTGAAACATCCGTCGGATATTTCCAGGACACGTTCCGGCACAAGGCCTTTGACGGGAATCCGTGGGCACCACCCCGGGTCCCCAAACAATCGGGGTCACTGCTCGTGCAGTCCGGAGCTTTGCTCAACAGCATCCGGCCTGTCGTGGTCACGCCCGGGCGGATCGTCATCGCGGCCGGAAACGAGAAAGTGGACTATGCCCGGGTACACAACGAAGGATTCAAAGGTGCGGTTGCGGTTCCGGCCCATATCCGGCACACGCGCCGGGGTGATCAGAGCGTTCGGCAGCACACCCGAAGGGTGAACATTCCCCGGCGACAGTTTATCGGCGACGCCCGGGAACTCGAAACCGAGCTGCAAAAAAGAATCGAGACTTATGTGGAATCCGTATTAAACAACTGATTATGGAAAAAGAACTCTTCATCGCCCTGTGCGATCAGCTGAAAAACAAAGTCCCCGAATTGCGATGGATCGATTCGGATCAGGGACAACTCAATGTTTCGGAACGGCCTCCGGTGGCCTTCCCCTGCTGCCTGGTCGAGATGAGCTACCCGCAATGCACGACCCACATGGCCGGAAAACAACGCGTGCGTGTGAGATTTCAACTGCAAGTGGCATTCAACGTCTGGGGTACGGCAAACGCATCCGCACCGCAAGAGAGTCGTGAAAAAGCGCTTCAACAGTACGACACCCTGCAGAATATACACAAGGCGCTTCAATGGTGGTCTTTCGGACGCAAGATCAATCCGACATCCCGGGTGTCGGTCTTAACGGAGAATAGGTCGAACGGATTGAAAATATTCCGGATGATCTACGAATCGGAGTTTATGGATTAACCCCAGTCGAACCCGGGAAACATCCGACGCAACTGGCGTTTGGTCGTACGTTGACGGATCAGCTTGTTGTAGAACTCGTCCTCGGCGACCAGGGCGTTGCTGATCGTACGGTCCTCGACGAAAAATTCATTGTCGGCAAGGATCTTCAGCACATCGTCGAAACGTCGCCGCTCCAACTCTGTCCAGTAGTAATAACGGGCCGTCAGGAGGCGGTTGCGCTTGGCGATTCGGTCTGCACGCGACGTGATGTTTCCATCTCCCGAACGGGGCAGAGAACGTGTACGCCGCCGGTTCCCGGCTTTCTCAATGGTCGGGCAGTGGAAAAGAATGAGTTGATTGTCTGACGTGTTACCCATATTGCAAAGATACGAAATTTTGCACTGGAGGAAACAAAAACGCTGCCGATTTTCGATTCTTGGCAGCGTTTTTATGTTATCAAACAATCCCCACATTCAGTAGAAAATCAATGCGAAGACGGTTGAAATATGTGAGTTTTATGTCGAATTTACGATATTCCGGATCTTGTGCCTCCAAATATTGCCGGAGTTCCTCCTGACAGGCTTTGCGCATCGCATCGACCGAGAGATTACCTCTTGGTCGATAAAGGCCTTCGAGATAGCGTTTGCGATAGCCGGGCCTTTGCAAAATAAAACGCACTCTATACATATTTACATCGAATCTCGGGACAGGAATAAGAATTATCGCATATAAAAACGGGATAATTATGGTATCAACTGAATGACATTTGCTCCATTCTGGAGTTTTTCAATGGCTTCAGGCATCTGTTTTCCGATTGCCTTGAATCTGGCCCGGCACTCCTGCTTTATCGTTCCTATGTAGTCGGACGGCCCGTGTTGGATAACATGTAATCGCACCTTTTCGACAAAATCTTCAATTATCAATTTCTTGGCGCGATCCATATCTCCAGTTAAAACACAAGCCCGAAGTTGCCAATCAACATGCGGAGAATCATTGCCTTGTGCAATCTTCTTTACATTGTTGGTCATAGCCCATAATTTGAAAAACAGAATAATTTGGAGGAGTCCAAAAATGAAAAACAGAATTCCAAGAATTACGAAATAAAGATCCATAAAATTATATTTTTAGTTAAACACATACAAAGCTACAAAATTTGTTACTTTCCGGCAATGTTCTCGGCGGCGGAATCGAACCGCTGCAGACAACCGTTCGGGACTACTCCATGGCCGCCAACGAGAGCGGCAATGTTTGTTTCACACCTTTGTCGTCCTTGTAGGATACCGAAATGAACTGACAGGTATCGACGGGCCGGTAGGCGTTCTGGATGATGTCGGTGGCCTCGATCAGTTGCGGGTAGCCTGATTTGCGGGCGATTTCGCGCAGTTGCAGTACGCGGCTGGCCTTCAGATTTCCCTTGCGATCCTTCGCCAGCAGATTCATGACCATCTCGGTCAAAGCCGCCGAATCCTCGTCTTTGGCCAGCGATTTGATGAACGTTTTGACCTTATCGACCCCGACATTCACCGTATCGTCCCAGCCGTCGTTGGTGCGATAACCGAGTGCCACGGTGATCTTGCCGTCGGAAGTCGTGAATTGATTGCTGTGTCGGTCCGATTTGGTCCGGAACAACTCATCCTTAAGCGCGATCAGCGTTTCGGCATCGCCGAAAACCTCCTCTTTCAACCGGCGCATCTCCTCGCTCAACGCCTGCAACCGGCTAAACTTGCTGCGGCAGAACTCATCCACCGACGACTTGTATGCGGCAATACTCTCTTCGCGTTTCTGTTTCTCGGCACGCTCCTCGGCCTCAAGCTGCGCCTTCAGTTCGGCGCGTTGTGCTGCTGTCATTTTCGTAATATCCATACAATTTATAATTCGTATTTATCAATCCCTTCCGGCGCAGGATCGGGGAATATAAACCAATGGTCAAGCATTCGAAGAAGATCGCCCTCGATCCACTCCCCGTTGTCGAGGCGCTTGCCCCGGAATTTAATTTCTCTCATATTTCAAAATGTTTGAAAGGTTTCAAAGTTTTGCATCGAATCTCGTTGTTTCACCAACTCAAATTCGTAAACTACCCGTAAAGATCGTTGAACATTATCTTTTTCATATCTTCAATTTGCACTTTTTTGATAAAAGCCACTCGACCGCTCCGTACAGCAGGTTGATAAGCTGTGTCGACTGTACCGATAAGTAGTATTCCCTTCCTGCGCCGCCACACAGTACCTCATCGCTTCCGGAGGCCATCTGGTAGTACGAGAGGCACCAGATGTCCTCCCATTTCCCTATCTCCATATTGATCCACGCTCCGTCGGGCATTCGGCAATGACTTGGCAACGCTCCCAGCAAGTCCGCGACCGTGAAGGCAGGTACATGGCCAACACGATCTACCTGCCAACGTTTCGTATCCGTACTTGTGTCCCATTCCCTCAATATTGGATGTGACGCAAGGGATATAGTATCCCATACCATGCTGGCCATCTCCGCCGGCACGCCCAGTTCCAGCAGCCGCTTCGATTGCTCGATGCTTGTTACTTGATTTGTCATATCTTCTCGTATTCGTTTATCGTTTTAAAATCTGCAATCAGATCGAACCCGCCGATCCCGCTGAAAAGAGAGGCGTGGGTCATAAGCGATCATCGGTTATCCCCGTTTCCATCGATCACGCCGCGCTCGCGGCGGCTGGCGAGTTTGTCGAGGTTCTGCTGCATGACCTCTTCGAGCGTGAAGCCGAAGCAATCGGCAATGCCCGCGATAAACCACGCACAATCCCCGACCTCTTTCATCAGCTCGGATTTGTAACCCTCCGCCTCTTGCAAATCGCCCGTATTGAAGACCAAATGATCCATATCCAGCCGGCACACTCCCTTTCGGCGCCATTTGGCGATCTTATCGGCGATTTCGCCCACCTCGGCCATCAGGCCGAAAAGCATATAGATCGCATTCCCGCAACTCGGCAGCCGTGTACTCATCGCGCGTGTCTGATATTCGTTCGCCCGCATAGTTATTTCGAATTTTTCCTGTTAAACTTCCTCTCGACCAGATCGCATAAATCCAGGTACATCGCATCGGCATTCTTCGCCTTCACTCTCTCCCGGAACCCGGCTATATCCGACAGCCAGCAGCCGCAACGGACATAAATGCCGTCTTGCAGGTTGAAAAAGTAAACCTTGCTGCCAATCCGAGAGCCGAATCCGACAAAAGCCAGGAAAGGATAATCGCCGATATATTCGCCTTTCCCTTCGAAGGAGCACTCCTCACCGAAAGAGCAATCCTCACCGAAAGAGCACCACTTGCCGAAAGAGCACCACTCGCCGAAGGAGCACTCCTCACCGAAAGAGCACTCCTCACCGAAAGAGCAATCCTCACCGAAAGAGCACTGCTTGCTGAAAGAGCACCACTTGCCGAAAGAGCAATACTCACCGAAAGAGCAATCCTCACCGAAAGAGCAATCCTCACCGAAAGAGCAATCCTCACCGAAAGAGCACCTATCGCTGAATACTTGTATATCACTGTAATCTCCAGAGGGGCATTGTTTGATTCCGTCGATCACCTCAAAGGCATCGAAATCTGCCTGTGTGTATTTTTTCATTTTATTTTTATTTTATTGTTTACTCACACAATCCGTAAAAGCTCATGCAACTGGTCGCCGTATCGTCGTCGAACAAACTGCCCGTCGCGTTCTGCCATTGGACGTAGCGCACGACATCGTTTATTGTCGGATATTTCTCTCCGCTGGTAATTGCGTAGGAGGGAATCTTATCCGGGCCTAAAAAAGAAGAGTGCAACTCTCTTTCGAAGTTTGCTATTTCCGCTATACGCTCGGGAGATTGTTGGGCGATATTGAGAATATCGCGCTGGTTTGCCATCACACACGGCCAGCAGCCGACGCGCTTATAGCCCATCCGGTAGAGAGGATTCGGCTCTAACCCTGCGGCGAGGATGTAATCGATCACCTGCTGCGCCGACCAGTCGAACACGGGCCGAAGCAAATCGTCGGCGAACTTTTCCCGAAATGCCCGGACATCCTTACCACGGTAGCTGTGCTTCTTCGGCTTACCGTTTTTGTCATAACCGTAGGGCTCGAAATAATATTTGAAGTACGTACATTGCGCCGACATCTTGGCTCGCGCCGGAGATTCCGCGCCTCTGATGCCCTGAATCATCAGCATATTGTCCTGAACTTCGTCCAGCACATAGTCAATCGTCGGTTTGGTTTTGAGTTCTATCGTGCAGAACCGCGCCCGCGTCGAGGCCCAGCGCTTTTTTTGCCGCGCAAGATCGACCATCCCGTCGTACTTCTTCGACTTCAATGTTACCAAGTCGAGGTGCAGCTTGTCGGCGATACGGTTAATATACTCATAGGTCAGTGGATGCTCCCAACCCGTATCGCAGAACACGGTGGTAAAGTTCTTGGTAATATGCTCGCGCACCCACAACAGCGCCGCAAGGCTGTCCTTACCTCCTGAGAAGGTAACGATTACTTTCATTTTCTTTAATCTGTTAAATTCAATTCGATAATCTCGTCGATCCTGTAATCCTCGATCCCGGTACACTCCAACAGAGCCGGGATGCGTACAAGAGGTTTGGCCGGGTTGAAGTCGTAGCGACCCGAAATCCGACCGTTGAGAGAGCTGATGATCCGGCACAGTGACAACACGATGTTGTAAGACCTTTGAGGAGCCTCCAACAGGATGCAGCCGCTGATGGTCCGATACGCCTCGTCTGTCTTGTCGTTGTACTGCCGGGCGGCCCGGTCGTCGATCTTGCGAAGCATCGACCACGCGATGCCGTGAGCCTGCGCGACCAAAGTCCGGGCCTGCGTATAACGGCGTTTGGTTTCGTGGCGGAACAAGCCGGAGGCCGTAAGTTCGGATTCAAGGTCGAGCATCGCGTAATTCAGACATCCGACCAGCGTCAGCATCCGCACCGCGAGCGGCACGTACCGCTCGTCTTCCGGCCGGGGGCCCCGCTCGATTAAGCGGGTATTCATCCATGCCGTATGTTTCATCAGCATTGCCTGACGGTAAGGTAGTTTGGTCATAATTTGACAACGATTGAGGTTCCGATTTGACGGCCTATCATTTTCCCGTATTCATTGTATATTTCACGCGGATAGATGCTTAAATCGGAGATATGTACTCCGTTATCTTTTTCGAACTGCATCAGCAAGCAGGATATTTGATCTTCAAGATGCTCCTTGGCATCTTTGACTTCAGATATCGTTTTAATTACAAGTTTCATGGTTAGCTCGGCAATTGGTTGGATCGAATAATAAGCGGAATTGAAACGGCGCACTGTGTATTTCGGATTTTGGGCTTGCGTAGAATCGCCTCCAGTTTGGGAATAAGAGACTGCAATTCCTCTACGGTCAATAGTCCGAACGGTTTGCCTGCGATACGTAAATCCATGCAGAATTCGTTGACCGGGGTAAATGAAGAATCAGTCGTATCGATACCGAGGCGTTGCATGCGTTTCAACACTGCCGAACGGGCTTTTCGTAGTCGTTCTTTGTGGTCTGCAATACTTTCTCCCATCATCTTACCCGACTGTAAGCACTCGCACATATCTTCGTACTCCGTCGGCATCATCTCCCGAAGCGATGAAGTACGACCATCCGTGAATTGCAATACCAAAGTTTCCTTGTACCGGTCGAGGTCGATGCCTTTCGCCTTGGCGATAGCATAGAACCGAGAGTAGCTACACTTTTTCTTTGTCATAATCTTCGAAAGTTTGTACGCTGAAAAATCCGAGTTTGGGCCGTACGTTCATAAAGACCGGCATTCGACGATGGAGGGCGATGCACAACTCGATGCGTGCACCCTCGCTCTTCTCGTAATCGTCCAACAAGTAGATGGCGTCACATCGAAGCAGCAACGAGATATCTTTGCCTATGTGCTCCGCCCAGTCGGCCTCCAGTGGAAGGCCGTTGTCGAACGGGCTGACCGGTTCGAACCCGAACCGCCGTATCTTCTCCGCCGCACTTCGAAATTTGGCGATCGCCTCCCGGACAGGCAGTCCGGTGATCTTTCCGCTGATGTAAATTTTCTTGATGTCCATATCGTTTTACATTTAAGGTTTATCCCCAGTATTTACGCGCACCTTCTTCGTAAATCGTACATTCGCCTGTCGGACCGATAAAACGGCCCTTACTGAAGGCTTTGTAACCTTCGACCCAGATTTTCAGCGAAGCGTCGTACATCACTTTGCTCGCAGCACGTCCGTCCGGACGTTTGCCGTCGGCATGGCTGACGAAAATCAGCAATTTGTTGCGATGCCGCTCCTTGAATGCGATGTATTCCTTGTAACTCATTTGGGTATATTGGAAAGAGTCGATGACAACGAAATCCCACGATCGGGGTTTCGACAGCCGTTCGTCCATTTCTTCGAAACTCATCGAATCGTTGTACTGAAAACGACTGCCGCATTCATCTGCCCGATAACGCCGAATAGCATCCTGTGTCGTTCCTCCCAGTCCCTCCTCCAACGGCAGATAAAGTACTTTGCCATGAGCGCACAGCGCCTTGCAAAAGGATACCACAGCCGAAGTCTTTCCGTTGCCGCTGTTACCCCAGAAGAACACCACACCCGTACGGTCGATTTCCCCCACGCAATCATCCCAGATGCCGCCCAAACGAATCGTGCGGCGTTTGATCGTCAGAACCTGTTTTGCAGATAGTGTCCGGCCCATTTGAATTGCTTTTGAACAAGACTATTTCTTGATTTCAGCGAGCTTTTTACTTTTGTGCACCGATTTCCGAACACGGCGCATGTCGTAATAGTCCCGCACTTGCTTCTTATCCCATGGATTTGCAGCTTTCGATACGACCGTGCGGGCATCTGCCAACACTTTGGAGATTGCTGCTTCGGCATTCAGCCCGTTTGCCAGACATACGGCCGTCACCTCATGGCTGGTTGCGGGAGTGAGGTCGATGAACCGGCGCCCGATACGTGAAAACATCTCGTCATAACCCTTTTTGTCGTACTCCAAGCCGATACTCATCCGCCGCTTGATGTATTCGGTCGATAGAAAGATGATTCCGCAGCGTCCTTCGAGCGCGTTGTAAATCGAAATGAAGTAGTAAAACACCGTATCCATCGACTTGTCGCCTTCGTCG
>ENA-OZHF01000024-OZHF01000024.1-human-gut-metagenome-genome-assembly--contig:-NODE-24-length-33225-cov-5.159090_pt1 | contig 33225 bp, 33 predicted proteins | sample MGYA00244042_ERZ653678 | MGnify/ENA primary metagenome ERZ653678 (study PRJEB26926, sample SAMN06165340) | human gut metagenome | biome: ENVO:00009003; feature: ENVO:2100002; material: ENVO:00002003... | reverse complement strand
GCCCTACGCACCCGCAAGTTTTCTGAAGAAAACTTGACTAAAGACTTTAAACCGCCGTTGCCGCGGGCCCGTCAGTTCATCAGCGCTTTATAGATTTCGCCTTTCTTAAATCCGGAGAGCTTTGCGGCCTCCTTAGCGGCGTCGCTGGCGGAGCTGCCGTTTTCCATCGCTTTTTTTGCGGCTTCTACGGCATCCTCTAACGTCATTTCTTTCTGTTCTTCCGCCTTCGCACCCTCAATGACGAGCACAAATTCGCCCTTTGGGGCGTTCTGCTCGTAGTATTCGGCAGCTTTATATAATGTCGTGCGCACGCACTCCTCGTGGATTTTCGTAATTTCCCTTACAAGCGCGATGCGTCTGTCGCCGAATACCTCCGCCATATCTCTTAACGTATACGGCAGCTTATGCGGCGCTTCGTAGAACACCATGGTGCGCACTTCGTTTTTGACGGACTCCAAGTGGTCCTTACGGCTCTTTTTATTGACGCTCAAAAAGCCCTCAAACGTAAATCTGCCCGTCGGCAGTCCCGATACCGCCAGCGCGGAAATGACGGCGCTCGGGCCCGGCACAACAAGCACCGGCACGTCGTGCTCGGCGCATAGCGCCACAAGATCTTCGCCCGGGTCGGAGATGGCCGGCATGCCGGCGTCGGAGACGATGGCGCACGTTTCGCCCGCCAAAATGCGGTCTACAATGCGCCCGCCCTTTTCGGCCTTGTTGTGCTCATAATAGCTTACAAGCGGCTTTTTAATGCCGAAGTGGTTTAAAAGCTTCATCGTGACGCGCGTGTCCTCCGCTGCGATGAAATCCACCGCCGCCAAGGTCTCCGCCGCGCGGGGCGAAAAATCCGACAAATTTCCGATGGGCGTGCCCACCACATACAATGCACCGCGAAGCAGTTTATTTTCTTCCATCTGCGCGTCCTCCCTCGTGACCGAATTTGTAATTCCCGTAAATTTCCAGCATTTCGGCGGAAAACCCGCCGTTTTCGTCTTCTATAATAAGTGTCGGCAGTACGGAAAGCCCCGGTTTGCCGCCGCGCCGCACTTCCAGTAAAAACAGAGACGGCGCGGTGTTTATCCTTTGCTGTACGAGCCGCAGCCTTTTCGGCTCTAAGCCGTAGCTTCTAAAAACATGCATTGCGTCCGCAAGGCGCTCCGGGCGCTGACATAGGCAAAACCGGCCGCCGAAGCGCAGCACGTCTCTGCCCGCTTTCGCGACATCTTCAAGCGTGCAGGTGCACTCGTGCCGCGCGTTTTCCATGCGTTCGTCCGGGTTGCGCAGCCCCGCGCCCACGGCCTTATACGGCGGGTTACACGCCGCAAGATCTAACGTTGGGTGCGGAATGATTTTTTTGATCTCCCGTATATCCCCCCGAATGACCTCGATATTTTCTTCATACCCGTTTTCCGAAACGGAGCGCAAGGCCTGCGAAAACGCCTGCTCGCCGAGTTCCACCGCCGTGATGTGCCGCGGGGCGTAATTTGCCTTCCACAGAAGCGAAATGGTGCCGCAGCCCGTGCCGAGGTCAATGCAGCGCTCTTTGTGTTTCGGCGCGGCAAAATGCGCCAGCAAAATGGTGTCCGTATTAAACGTGTGCTCGCGGCTGACGAGTACACGGCAGGCAGGCGCAAGCGGCTCCCAGTGCAGATTTTCCACAGGTTTTCTCCTTTTGGTTGAATTTAGCTTCCGATAAACATGGTCAAAAGTTTTTGATCGACCTTTTTTCAAAAAGGTCGCGGGGTCTTGGGGCAGCGCCCCAAATCGTCGTCCGCAGACGACGAAATCTTTTTGCCTGCCAAGAATCAGGACGGGAGAGGAAACAGTCCGGTGGACTGTTTCCTCGTGGGAGACCCAATTAGGGGGTCTCCCAAAGGGCGGCACCGCCGCCCTTTAATATCCGCAAGTTTTCTCGAAGAAAACTTGACTAAAGACTTTTAACAGCAAAAGAAAAAGGACTGCCGCTTGGGCAGCCCTCTCTTTTACGCAATGTCAGCGATTATGCCTGCTCCGGAGCGGAAACCGGGCAAGTGTCAGCGCAAGCGCCGCACTCGATGCAGGTATCAGCGTCGATCTCGTACTTGCCGTCACCCTCGGAGATTGCGGAAACAGGACATGCGTCTGCGCAAGCGCCGCAAGCGATGCAAGCGTCTGTAATTTTATATGCCATTTTAGGACACCTCCATGTATTTGATACCTACATTCTAACACAAATCCATGAAAATGCAAGCGAAAATTGCTTTTTTACAGATACGTAACAAAAGCCCGCCAAAATACAGGTACTTTTAGTTCTCCAGCTTCTTAAATTCCTCAATTTCCTTCTTATTCAGCTTGATCTGCCCGTCTTTCAGCACGCGTACGTCCTTCACTTTGTAGACGCTCGGCGCGGCGTCCGGGCTCTTATCGAGCCGCACGGTCAGTTTTCCGGTAAGCAGGTTCTGGTCGATAACAACGCCCTTGCCGTCCGGCGTGGAAACCACAGCGTTCACCTTCGGCGTGGTACGCAGCAGGTCAAGGTATGCCTCCTGCTCATATTTCAGGCAGCACATCAGTCTGCCGCACGTGCCGGAGATTTTCACAGGGTTCAGAGAAAGCCCCTGCTCCTTCGCCATTTTGATGGAGACCGGCTGAAAGCCGCCGAGGAACGAGCCGCAGCAGAACGGTCTGCCGCAGATGCCGAGGCCGCCGATCATCTTCGCTTCGTCGCGCACGCCGATCTGACGCAGCTCAATGCGCGTGCGGAACATGCCCGCAAGGTCTTTTACCAGCTCGCGGAAGTCCACACGGCCGTCCGCCGTGAAGTAAAAGAGGATTTTACTGTTGTCAAACGTGTACTCCACGTCGACAAGCTTCATTTCGAGTCCGCGCTCCGCAATTTTCTTTTCGCACTGCGTGAACGCATTTTTTGCTTTCAGTTCATTTTCCGCCACGCGGCGCAGGTCGTCTTTTGTCGCCTTGCGAATCACTTTTTTGAGCGGCTGCACAATGGAATCATCCGCAACATCGCGGTTGGCCATCGCCACTTCGCCGCACTCTACGCCGCGCGCCGTTTCTACAACGACGTGGTCGTCGGCGGAGAGCTTCTCGCTGTTCGGGTCAAAGTAATACACCTTGCCCATGTTCTTAAAACGAACACCGATTACTTCTGCCATATTTATATCCACAGCCCGTAAAGGGCTTCCTTTCTTTCCGGGGAAAATCCGTATTGTTATTTTGACAACACGGACGATTTTTATTTCAAAACAGGCTTTATTTGCCCGCAGTTTCTTTCATTTCGGCGCACAACGCCGTTACAAGCAGCGCCATGTTCGCGTTTCGCCGCCAGTATTCCGTGTATTTTGCCGTCATTTCGCACAGCGCCATCAGCGCTTTTAAAGACAGCTTGCGTCTTAATTTGTCGCAGACCTCGCGCGCGGGCACCTGCACATTTACATTGTTTTTCAGCAGACATGCGTCGCGCAGCAAAAGCTGCAAGCGTTCCATGCTTTCCGGGAATAAGGGCTTGTCTTTGATGAGCGGCGCGGTCGCCGCCAAAAGGTCATGCTCCGTGCCGGAAACGAGTGCGTTTGCAATGTCTTCCGCCATTTGCTCCGCTTTTGCGGCGCGGCCGTTTTCGCCGTCCGAAAGCATTCTGCCGATGTTGCCGCGGTGCAGAGATGCAAGCTTTTCAGCTTCCTCCATGGGCATGCCGGTCTTATTCTGCACGTAAGCCGCCGCTTCGCTTTCCTCCGGCGGGCGCACGGTAAAAATCTGTGCACGCGAGCGGATTGTTGGCAGCAAAGCGTCCGCAGAAAGCACCGTAAAGATGAAAAGCGCGCCTGTCGGCGGCTCTTCAATGACCTTCAAAAGTTTATTCTGGGTGATCTCCGGCATGGGATTTTCCGCAAAAATGCAGTAGACGTTGATATCCGCTTCCTCCGGCTTTTTGTATGCGTCGCGGATAACTTCATCGACGGATGCGACCGAAATCGTGTTCGATTTGCCGCTGCCCGTAACGATGCGGATATCCGGGTGCGAGCCTGCTTTTGCGCGAATACACGCCGGGCATACGCCGCAGGGCGCTAAATCGCGGTCTTCGCATGTGCAGACCGCCGCGCGGGCCAGAATCTGCGCCAATGTGCGTTTGCCAAGCCCCGCTTCACCCTGTAAAAGAAGAGTATGCGGCAGCCTGCGGCGCGAAAACGCCGCCGAAAGCGCCGTTTTCAGAGCCGCATTCCCCGCAAAACCTTCAAACTGCATTAAACCTTCTCAAAACGGTCTACGTTCAGCACGAAAATGGTAGAGCCGCCCACGGTGACTTCCACCGGGAAAGAGGAGTACATGCCCACATCCATGGTGGAGGTACTGGGCACAACCTGCGTTCTGCGGCGGGAATGCTTCGCAATGATACCGATGACTTCATCGACCTTTTCGTCTTCCACACCGGAGATGAAGGTGGTGTTGCCGGCCATCAGGAAGCCGCCGGTGGTAGCGAGCTTTGTGACGGAGAAGCCGCCTCTTGTCAGTGCGGAAGAGACCGCACCGCTGTCATCGTTGCTGACAATCGCAAGGATCAATTTCATAATATTTCCTCCTTATCGCGTTTTTTTGAAACGCATATTCGTTGTTTTTCGGAGATCAGCAAAGACAGGCTAAACGAACCGTTAAAAGCCCCTCTATTCATCGCTTTTCTCTCTATTTGTATTTTAACATCTTGTCGAAGAAAAATCTATACCTTTTTTGGCTTTTGGGCAATTTGTTTTGCAAAAACCTGCGGCGTTAAAACCAAAAGCGCCGGGACGTTCAAAAGCGCCATCAGGCCGTTAAACGCATCACATACATTTAAAACGCCGAGAAACGGCGACATGCACCCCAAAAAGCAGGAAAGCGCCGAAAACGCCATGTATATTCTCTTTTCCGCCGCGCCTTTTTTCGGCAATAAATACAGTAGTGCGTCCATACCGTAGCAGCTCCACGCCAAAACCGATGCAAACGCAAAAAGCGCCACGCATACGCCGGCAGAAAGCTCGCCGAACCGCCCCAAAACGAGCGAAAACACCGAAAGCGCCGCTTCCGGGGAAAAATCACGCACGGGTGACACCAGCATGCACAGCGCCGTAATTGTGCACAGCAGGATTGTGTCGATAAACACCTGCAAAGCGCCGAGTGTACCGATCTGCTCCGGGGTCTTATTTTCCGTGCGGAACGTCGCGAATGTACCGCTGCCAAGGCCCGCTTCGTTTGTGAACACCCCGCGCGAAATGCCCTCACGCATGGCTAAAATCATGCCGCATACGCCGCCCGCACCGGCTTTCAGCGAAAACGCACCTTTCAGCATATTCCGCACCGCGCCGGGGATATGGCTTCCGCGCAGAAGGAGCACCGCGGCGCACAATGCCAAAAACAGCCCCGCCATGAACGGCACAAGCTTTTCCGTGACGCGCACGGCTTTCGGCAGACCGCCGCGCACGCAAAGGAGCAAAAGCCCCGCAAATACAACGCCCGCAAGCACGCGCGGCACACCCATGGGCACCAGCACCGACGATGCCGCGCCGGTCTGCGCCATGGTACCCATGCCGAGCGCCGAAAGCACACAGCCTGCGGCATAAATTTTTGCGCCGTGCCGCCCGAACGCCTTCTGCACATAGCCGATCGCGCCGGGGGCATTTTTCGTGCCGAATTTTGCCGCCAAAACGCCCTCGGCATATACGGTCATCATGCCGAAAAACGCCGCAATCCACATCCAGACGACCGCGCCCGCGCCGCCGACCAGGATTGCCGCCGCAACACCCAGAATATTCCCCGTGCCGAGCGAGCCGGCAAGCGACGCCGTCAAGGACTGAAATGCGGAAAATTCCCCGCAGCGCTGCGTGCCGCACAATGCCCCGCGCGTCATGCCCGGCAGCTTTGTCACCTGCATGAACCGCCCGCGCAGCGTGAACCACACGCCCGCAAGCAAAATCAAAAGCAGCACGTGCGGCCCCCACAAAACCGCTGTCAAAACACGGACAAACGCCGAGAAGCTCTCGTTCACAGCGCGCAGTTCATCTCAAGGTACGCACACACTGCGCGGGTAAGCGCTTCGGCAATCACGGTGATATTATTTCTAATCCACGCTTCGTCCTCGGCGTTGTCGTGGTACGCGATCTCTACGAGGACCGCCGGTGCGCTCGTTTTCGTGATCTCCGCAAGGCGTGTCGTCGCCACTGTGCTCACAAGGTCGGGGTCGGGGTAAATTTTCCGCAGTTCATCGGCAATAAGCTCCGCCGCGCGCTTGCCGGAAGCGCTGTACGGATAATAGTACACATCCGGCCCGCGCAGCTTCCCCGCCAAATTTGACGGCCCGGCGTTCGAGTGCAGCGCCAAATGCAAATCGTAATTCCCGGCGTTCGATTCGCGTATCGCCTGCCCAAGCGACGTGTTCGGCGTGTTGCGCACAACGTTGATGCCGTTTTGCTCCAGCATGGGCACCATGTCGCCCGCGATGCGGTTCATCCAGTACTGCTCATCACCCTCTGTCAAATACTTATTGTACGGCTGAATGGACGGGCTTAAATAGATTGTCGGCATAAGAACCCTCCTACATCATGCTTTCAAAATGTGTTTAAAAAACGACTCGCTGCTCACACCCGAGGGACGCAGGTAGCGGCCGAGGTAATATAAGCTTTCCGGGGCACGCGTAACGGTGCTGACACGCTCCTCACACGAAAGCGTAACCTTAAACCCGAGGTTTTTGATGATCTCCGGCTCTCCCTTACTCACTGCGCCGAACGGATACGCAAACAGGACGGGCTTACTTTGCAGGTTTTCTTCTGCTTTCTGCTGAAAAAGCGTCACGTCTTCGGTGAGAAGCTTCGTGTAGTCTTCCAGAGATTCCCCGGAAAGCTGCTTTGTGCCGAGCCGTGCACCGTCCGAGCTGTGCAGGTCATACGTGTGGTTCGCAATTTCCACCACGCCGGAAGACTGCATTTCGCGCAGCATATCCCATGTGCAGTGCGCATAGTACGGGCTTTTGTCCGGCGTTTCGGTGTAGAGGTCGGCGTATTTTCCGATGGGCGAAAGCACAAATTTCATGCCGTACCGCTTTGCGGTGGGATAAGCGTATAAGTAGTTATTGTAATACCCGTCGTCAAACGTCAGCAAAATCGGTTTTTCAGGCAGCGCGGCGCCGTTTTCCGTGTAGTTTATGAGGTCTTCGGATAAAACTGCCGTGTAGCCGTTTTCCGAAAGCCACTTAAAATCGCTTTCGAGCTCCTCCGGCGAAATGACGTATTTGCCAAGGCGCGACGCGTCGTCCATGACGGCGTGATACATGATGACCGGCACACGCACGCCGGGGTCCTCCGCCATGACCGTTAAGATCGCACCGAGCGCCCCGATGGTGCCGAGCGTCAGCGCTGCGGCCGCCGTTCTGCGCAGCCACGCGGGCAAAAAGCGATAAAGCGCACCGACGCTCGGCACACGATGCGAACGCAAGCTCAAAACACCGTACATCCCGATCCCTCCTTCGCGCTATGTATACGCGGAAAAAGATTTTCTTATGCAAAAAGCCGCCCCTGCCCGATCATGTACGTCGGTGCAAAGGCGACTTTCCGCTTGGCTTTTCTATTTTCAAATCACGGGAAGCTCTGCGTTTTCTTCCGGCATGTCGTCGCATTTTTCGGCGGCTGCCGCTTCGGTCTTTTTTTCTTCTTCCGCAGCAGGATTTTCAACGGATTTTTCCGTTTCTGTGGAAACTTCAGGCTCTGCTTCCGTCTCTTTTTCGTAAACCGGCTCTTCCGCCTTCGGCAGGTGCGACGAGAAGAAAGCATACAGGTCTTCGTAGACCTGCGCACTGTTCATCTCGGTGATGAGCGCGTGGCGGATGCGCGGGTAAAGCGTCAGCTTCACGTCGTGCCCGGTCTTATTCAATTTATCAAACACACGGCGCACGCCCTTGCCCATATCGCCCACGGGATCGTTTTCGCCGGAGATGAGCAAAATCGGCAGGTCTTTCGGCACACGGCGGTACCACTGGTCGGTGTTGATGGCGTACAAAAGCGTGCCGAGGTCGATATACCCCTGCACCGTGAGCGGGAAGCCGCACAGCGGGTCGTTTACAAAACGATCCACTTCCTCTTCCTTACTCGTCACCCAGTCGTAATTTGTGCGGTTGGGCTTGAATTTCTTGTTGTACGGGCCCGTGGCAATCTTTTCAAGCGACGGAATTTTCGCCCGTGCGCCCTTTGCCTTTTTCAGCATATTGAGGTACGTGCGCTCGGCCTTCCACATGGCAGTCGAAATGCCCGCGCTGGTACCCATGAATACCACTGCCGTGAGGGAGTTGCCGTAGGCGGCCGCAAATTCGCGCGCGATGAACGAGCCCATGCTGTGACCCATGAGAAAATACGGCAGCTCGGGATATTTTTCGCGCATGATGCTCTGCAAATTGCGCTGATCCTCGACGACATTATAGAGGCCGCCCTTTTCGCCGAAATGCCCGTAGAGCGCGCCGGAGGTCACACTGCGGCCATGGCCGAGGTGATCGTTGATGACAACGACAAAGCCGCGCTGCGCCATGTATTCGCAAAACGGTTTATACAACGCGCTGTGCTCCGCCATGCCGTGCGAAATCTGCAAAACAGCCTTCGGTTCGCCGTCCGGCTCATACAGGCGGGTGAAAATTTTGTTATGTGCCGTGCTGGAATCAAATGTAAATTCGGATACCTTCATGCAGCTTAATCCTTTCGGTTTGTGATTTTTATAGAAAAGTCAATTATCAAATAATTACCGTAAACACGCTCAGCGTATGCAGCACGCTGCCGGCTAAGACAAACAGGTGCCACACGGCGTGCATGTACGGCACTTTTTTGCCGAGGCCGTACAGCACCGCGCCTACGGTGTACGCCACGCCGCCCGCGATGAGGCAGTTTAATCCCACACCCGGCATTTTTGCCGCGACCGTGTTAAACGCCAGTACGACGACCCAGCCCATCATCAGGTAGCAGATCATCGAAACGACCTTGAATTTCTCCATATCGACGGCGTTTAAAATAATGCCCAGCACCGCCGCAGCCCACACGGCTGCGAACATGACGATGCCCTGCCTGCCCTCAATGCAGCACAGCGTGATGGGCGTATATGTGCCTGCGATGAGCAGATAGATTGTGCAGTGGTCGAGCACGCGAAACACCTTTTTCGCGCGGTTCACATTCAATGCGTGGTAAAGGGTGGAGACCGTGTAGAGCAAAATCATTGTGCCGCCGAAAATGCTGACGCTGACGACGTTCACAAGACTCTTTTCGCAGAACCACAATAATATAACGAGCGCCGCCGCACCGAACAGCGCGCCCACACCGTGTGACACAGCGGAGAAGATCTCTTCCCCAAGCGAATACAGCGGCAAAGACAGCCGCATCCTGTCTTCCTTATGCCAAACCTTTCTTGCACCGTAACCGGTGTATGCCGTCTGCATATCCATACGTTTCACCCTTTCTCCGGGGATCTGCCCCGATTCTTTATTTTAAAACTGTTTTTTATTTTTCTTTTATATGGTTTTCAATACCAGATATATTCATATTATAATCCGCATGTTTCAAAATAGCAAGGGGGTATTTGTAAATTTTCTTCGCAGACGCCCCCAAAACTGTAATTTTCAGTCTATTTAGCGCTAAAAAGTCTATTCGGTTCCCTTGTTGCACGCCCGCCGCACACAAAACTTATATTTTCTAACAAAATTTTCGCTCAACACGATTGACTTTTTGTATCTGTGATGTTAAAGTTAAATCGCCGTCATACTATCTATGGGATCGGAAAGCCGTGTCTGTTTCCGGGCTCATACCGTAAAAACCTGTGTGTTCATGGCGTTCGGCAGCGGGACACAAAACAAGCGGTTTTTGCGGCATACACGCTGTGAAGGGCTCGAAGTTTTGGCTTCGACCCGTTTTTCTGTGCCGATACTAAACACCCGGCACAGTGTGAGGTGCGCAAAAAGATGTCCATACCGTCGGGAAACCGCGCGGGCAAGAAGCAGCTTGAGGTGTGGCCGACTTCTCCTTTTTTGTTTAGACAAAATGCGCACCGGAAAGGCAACCGGTATATTGTGAAAAAGGAAAAACGCACGACCATTCTGCGGTTTTACTCCTTTACAAAGGGACTGCGCCACAATTTTGTGCTGGCGCTGCTCACCATGGCGATCTCGGTCTTCGCCGGGTACATGACACCGCAGATCATCCGCGTGACGGTAGACTCCGTCATCAACGACTCCCCGTTCAACCTCCCCTCGTTTTTGGCAACACAGATCGAAAACATGGGCGGGCGGGATTTCTTACGTCAAAATCTCATTCTATGCGCCTTGGCGTCGCTTTTGTTCGCGGTGCTCGCGGGCATTTCCACGTACCTTTCGCGCATGAATATGGCAAAGGGCTGCGAGGGCACCGTGACGAAGATCCGCAACACGCTGTTTTCGCACATTCAGCGCCTGCCCTACGCATGGCACAACAAAAACCAGACCGGCGACATCATCCAGAGATGCACGCAGGATGTCGACCTCATTCACAACTTTATCAATGACCAGATGATGGAGCTTGTGCGCGTGGTGTTTCTCATCGTCGTCTCACTCGCCCTGATGTTCTCCATGAACGCAAAGCTCGCGCTTATCGCCTTTATTTTTATCCCGATCGTCGTGGGGTATTCCATGATCTTCTTCGTCATCGTGGGTGACCGCTTCCGCATTGCGGATGAAGCCGAAGGCAAGCTGACCGCCATGGTGCAGGAAAACCTGACCGGCGTGCGCGTGGTGCGCGCGTTCGGCCGCGAGCGTTTTGAAAAAGATAAATTCAATAAGCAGAACGACCTCTTCTCCGACCTCTGGGTACGCCTCGGCCACGTGATGGGCGTCAACTGGGGCATCGGCGATTTGCTTTCCGGCATTCAGGTGTTGACGATCATCGCCGCCGGCATCGTGTTCGTCGTGGACGGCGCCATCACGGAGGGCGAGTACCTCGCGTTCGTCGCGTACAATTCCATGCTTGTGTGGCCTACACGCAGCCTCGGTCGTCTTTTGAGCGAGCTTTCAAAAACCGGCATCAGCTCCAAGCGTATTTTTGAAATTCTCGACGCGGAGCCGGAAAAAGATGCGGAAACCCCCGTTACCCCGCCCATGGACCGCGACATTGTGTTTAAGCACGTCAACTTCTCCTACGGCACTTCCGGCGAAGTGCTGCACGACATTGACCTCAAAATTCCCGCAGGCACCACGCTCGGCATTTTGGGCTCCACGGGCAGCGGCAAAAGCACGCTGACCTACCTTTTAGACCGCCTATACGAGCTGCCGGAAGGCTCCGGCGAGATCACCATCGGCGGCGTGGATATCCGCAACATCGCGCTTTCGCACCTGCGCGGCAATATCGGCATTGTTTTGCAGGAACCGTTCCTGTTCTCGAAAAGCTTTAAGGACACCATTTCGGACGGTTCCAATCGCCACGATATTGAAAGCGTGCGCAAGTATGCCCGCCTTGCCGTCATCGACGACACCATCGACCGCTTTGCCGAAGGCTACGATACGCAGATCGGCGAGCGCGGCGTGACGATCTCCGGCGGTCAGAAACAGCGCGTCGCCATCGCCCGTATGCTCATGCAGAACACGCCGATCAAAATTTTCGATGACTCTCTTTCCGCCGTGGATATGGAAACCGACGCGAAGATTCGCGAATCCATCAACAAAAACGTGCGCGGCACAACGATTTTGATCGCCCACCGCATCACGACCATCATGAATGCCGACCAGATCATTGTCATGGATAAGGGTCGCATCGTGCAGCGCGGCACGCACGAAACGCTCTCGAAGGAAGACGGCATCTATAAACGCATTTACGACACACAGCGCTCGGCTACTTAAGCCGCGCACGGGGTATTTACCGATATGAAAATCAAAAACAAATCCTTACAAACGTGGGCAAAGCTGCTTCCGTTCCTTGCCCCGTATAAGTGGCAGATGATTTTAATCATCGCACTGATGATCCTCGGCGCCTGTTTTGACATGGTGCAGCCGCTTTTTTCCGGCTACGCCGTGGATAATTTCATCGAGCCGCGCACGACGGAAGGTCTCATTCCCTTCACGGCCGTTTACCTTTCCATGGTCGTCGTGCAGACCATTACAACCATTTTAATGGCAATCTACGCCTTAAAGGTTGAAATGTACTTAGGCCGCGACTTAAAGCGCAAGCTTTTCGACCATTTGCAGACGCTCGACTTTTCCTACTACAACACAACGCCCGTCGGCACCATTATGGCGCGTTTAATGAGCGATACCGGCAAGATCGGCACGGTTTTGGCATGGAGCCTTGTGGATATTTTCTGGAGCTCCATGTACGTGCTCGGCTGCGTTGTCATCATGCTGTTCGTCAACTGGAAGCTCGCACTCATCCTCATCGCGATTATCCCGATCATCGCCGTCATCACGGTCGTGTTCCAGAAGAAAATTTTGGCAGTGAACCGCCGCGTGCGCGCCATCAATGCCGAGGTCACCCGTCATTATAACGAAGGCATCTCCGGCGCAAAAACATCTAAAACGCTCGTCATCGAAGAAAAGAACGACAAAGCGTTCGAAAAAGTCGCGGAGGACATGCGCTCCACAACGATCCGCGCCGTGCGGTTAAATGCCGTGTATATTCCGATCATCAGCTTTCTGACCGCCATCGGCGTTGCGATGGTCCTGAATCAGGGCGGCAACATGGTGCTGTTCGGCGACATCACCGTCGGCGAAATGACCGTGTTCATCAACTATGCTTTGATTATTGCCGACCCGGTACAGCAGCTTGCGCGCACCATCTCGAATTTTATTTCCACGCAGGTCAACATTGAGCGTGTCTCCGCCCTTTTGGAGCGCGAGCCGCTCATCAAAGATACGCCTGAAGTCATTGAAAAATACGGCACTGCATTCGACCCGAAAAAAGAAAACTGGGAGCCGCTTCAGGGTCACATCACGTTTGACGACGTGACGTTCCGCTACCCGGACGGCGTAGAAAACGTCTTAGAACATTTTTCGCTCGATATTCCCGCCGGCACCACGGTCGCCATTGTCGGCGAAACGGGCGCGGGCAAAAGCACGCTCGTCAACCTTGCCTGCCGCTTCTTTGAGCCCACTGAGGGCCGCATCCTCATTGACGGCAAGGATTATCGCGAGCGCTCCATGCTGTGGCTACACTCCAGCATCGGCTACGTGCTGCAAACGCCGCACCTCTTTTCCGGCAGCGTGCGCGATAATATCCGCTACGGCCGCTTAGACGCGACGGACGAGGAGATTGAGGCCGCTGCAAAGCTCGTCAGTGCACATGACGCCATCATGCACATGGAAAACGGCTACGACAGCGACGTCGGCGAGGGCGGAGACCAGCTGTCCACCGGCGAAAAGCAGCTCATCTCGTTTGCAAGAGCCGTGCTGGCCGACCCGCGCATCTTCGTCTTAGACGAAGCCACCGCGTCCATCGATACCAAAACCGAGGAGCTCATTCAGCACGCCATTTCGACGCTGCTTGAAAACCGAACCTCGTTCCTCATTGCGCACCGCCTCTCGACCATCCGCCACGCCGACCTTATTTTGGTTGTCCGCGCAGGCAAGATCATCGAGCAAGGCACGCACGAAGAGCTGCTTCAAAACAAAGGCTACTACGCCGATCTCTACAACAAACAGTTCGAGCAGGAAAACGTGAAGCATGTGTTTGGGGAATAATACGGTGTGTTCCTAAAACCACCGATTTTTCGGAACATGAAAAGACCGGCGAAAACCACAGCGTTTTCGTCGGTCTTAATTTTTTTGCGTTTTAATACTTTCTAAACCGCTCATACCGCTCTTTTAAAAGCGTCTCGGTGTCTTTTTTGCACAGCTCGTCCGTCTGCACGGCAAGCATCTCTTTCACTCGGCTGAAAAGCTCCGCCTTCGTTTTGCCGGATTCACTGATGACGCGTTCCACAACGCCAAGCTTTTCCATGTCCTGCGCGGTAAGATGCAGGCACTCTGCGGCTTCCTTCGCTTTCTTTGCATCTTTCCAGAGAATGCTCGCGCAGCCCTCCGGAGAAACGACGGAATACACGGCGTTCTCCAAAATCCACACGCGGTCCGCAACCGCCAGCGCAAGTGCGCCGCCGCTGCCGCCTTCACCGACCAAAATCGAGATAACCGGCGTTTTCAGCCCGATCATTTCCACAAGGTTTTCGGCAATGGCCTGTCCCTGCCCGCGCTCCTCTGCGCCGATGCCGCAGAACGCGCCGGAGGTATCCACAAAGCAAATCACCGGGCGATGGAATTTCTCTGCCTGCTTCATCAGGCGCAGCGCCTTTCGGTAACCCTCCGGGTTCGGCGAACCGAAGTTGCGGTAGACCTTATCCTTTGTGTCTGCGCCCTTTTCGATGGCGATGACCGTCACCGCGCGGCCGCCGAGCGTCGCGATGCCGCCGATGACCGCGGGGTCATCCGCAAAACGGCGGTCGCCGTGCAGCTCAATGAAATCCGGGAAAATATTCTGAATGAAGCTGAGGCCGCTCGGGCGTCCCTTGCCGCGAGCAAGCTGAACCTTTTCATATGCCGTTGCCATTATGCTTCAGCCTCCTTTGTCTCACCTGCATCCGCCTGCTGTACGCAGGCATCCTGTTTGCCCTCGTTGTGCAGACGCAGGAGCCGCGCGATCACTTCACGCTGCCGACTTCTCGGCGTGATGAGATCAATAAAGCCGTGCTCCAAAAGGAACTCCGCACGCTGGAAGCCCTCCGGCAGCTTTTTGCGGATGGTCTGTTCAATGACACGCGCACCGGCAAAACCGACCATTGCGTCAGGCTCCGCCATGATGACGTCGCCGTCCATGGCAAAGCTCGCCGTCACGCCGCCCGTTGTGGGATCGGTCAGCACAGTGAGATAAAAGAGCCCTGCATCGCTGTGCAGGCGTACCGCGCCGCTCGTTTTCGCCATCTGCATCAAAGACAAAATGCCCTCCTGCATTCTGGCGCCGCCTGCCGCCGTAAAGCCGATAACAGACAGACGGTGCTCTGTGGCATACTCAAACAAACGCGTGATCTTCTCGCCGACAACCGTGCCCATGCTGCCCATCATAAAATGCGGATCCATGCAGAACACAGCGCAGTCCTCTCCCATTACCTTTGCGGTGCCGCAGACGACGGCTTCCTTTTCTCGGGTCGCAAGGCGCGCGCTTTTCAGTTTATTTTCGTAGTTCGGAAACTCCAGAATGTCATGACTCGTCATGTCGGCATCGAGCTCCGTAAACGTATCGTCGTCCGCCAAAAAGCTGATGCGCTGGCGTGCCGTCATGCGGAAATGGTGGCCGCAGCGGCAGACGTTCAGGTCGTCCCAAAGCTCGGAGACCGGGGTCTGCGTGCCGCACTTCGGGCATGTCATTGTGATCTCGTGCTGCTCCTCCTGCGGGTTTTTCAGTTGTTTTCCGCCCTTTTCCAGCTCATTCTGGGGCGAGCGGAACAGACCCATCAAATTCATAACGGTCTACTCCCTTCGGTAAATGAACTTCCTCAGCCCTCACGGTTTTTGATGAAGTCCGTATAATAATCTCCGCTGTGGAAAACGGGGTCGCGGATAATATCGATCTGATCTTCAATGTTGTTCGGCAAACCGCCGATGACAAGCTCGCACAAGGCGGACTGCATCTTGCGTATCGCTTCTTCTCTTGTCGAAGAAAACACGATCATCTTGCCGAGCATGGAATCGTAAAACGGCGGCACCTCGTAGCCCTGATATAAGAACGTATCAAAGCGCACCCACGGGCCGGACGGAATGTGCAGGAAATTCACTTTGCCCACGCCGCCCGCGTTGATGCGGCATTCGATCGCCGCGCCGCGCACTTTAATGTCTGCCTGCGTGCAGTCAAGCTCTACACCCGCTGCAATGCGGATCTGCCACTTTACAATGTCTTTGCCGGTGACGAGCTCCGAAACCGGATGCTCTACCTGAAGGCGCGTGTTCATTTCCATAAAATAGAAATTCTTGTCGCGGTCCATCAAAAATTCCACCGTACCGGCGTTCACATAGCCCACGGCTTTCGCCGCTTTCGTCGCCGCCTCAAACAGCTCGGCGCGCTTTTCCTTTGTCACACCGGGCGAGGGGGATTCTTCAATCAGCTTCTGGTTATTGCGCTGAATGGAGCATTCGCGCTCGCCAAGGCACACCACGTGCCCCTGCTCGTCACAGAGCAGCTGCACTTCTATGTGTTTTGCCGGGTAAATGTATTTTTCCATGTACATGCGACCGTCACCGAACGCCTGCTGCGCTTCGCTTGATGCCGTTTTAAACGCCTGTTCCAGCTCGTCCTCGGTCTTTACAAGTCGAATGCCCTTGCCGCCGCCGCCTGCCGATGCTTTTAACATGACGGGGTAGCCGATCTCCTTTGCCGCCTTTTTTGCTTCGTCGACATTTTCCAAAATGCCGCTGCCCGGAATAATCGGCACGCCGGACGCTTTCATCAGTCTGCGTGCGGCGTCCTTATCGCCCATGCGGTCGATGAGTTCGCCGGACGGGCCCACAAACGCGATGCCGTACTTTTTGCACAGTTTCGCAAATGAAGCATTTTCCGCCAAAAAGCCGTAGCCGGGGTGAATGGCCTGCGCTTTCGACGCAATGGCCGCACTGATGATGCGCTCCTGATTCAAATAGCTGTCTTTCGCCGCCGCCTCGCCGATGCAGATGGCTTCATCGGCCAGCGCCACGTGGATAGACTCCGCGTCCGCCTTGGAATACACCGCCACGGTGCGGATGCCCATTTCCTTGCAGGCACGAATAATGCGCACCGCGATTTCGCCGCGGTTCGCGATAAGCAGTTTCGTAAACATAGCCTGTTCCTTTCCGCCGGGCTTACGCCTTGACGAGCGCAAACGAGAACTCTGCCGAAACGCAGACCTTGCCGTTTACGCGGCCCGTACCCTTTGCAAAATAGAACATGCCGCGCTGACGCACGAGCTCGCACTCGGTCTCCAGCGTATCACCAGGCTTCACCATGCCGCGGAACTTCACCTTATCGAGGCTCGTAAACACCGGGGTCATGCCCTCCGATGCACCGTCTGCGAGCAGCACGCAGGCGCTCTGCGCCAGCATTTCGCACTGAATCACGCCCGGCACGATGGGGTTGCCCGGAAAATGGCCCTGCAAAAAGTATTCGTCACCGCGGATGTGGCACTTGCCGAACGCTTTGCCGTCAATGAGCTCCACTTCGTCTACGAGGAGCATCGGCTCGCGGTGCGGCAGGATCTTTTTGATCTCTTCCTTGTTCATCTAACGTATTCCTTTCCACGGAAAAATCCCGGGGACGCGCATTTTTTTGGCGGCGCTCCGGGAGCTTTTCATCTTAAATAATGCGGAACAACGGCTGGTCGTATTCGACAACCTGCCCGTTGCCGACGCAAATCTCGGCAATCTCGCCGTCCATTTCGCTGTTGATCTCGTTCATCAGCTTCATGGCCTCAATGATGCAGAGCGTGTCACCCTTGTGCACCGTGTCGCCCACGGCGACGAACGGCTTGCTGTCCGGAGACGGCGCGGCGTAAAACACGCCTACGGCAGGGCTTTTTACATAAACGCCCTCTTTCTCCTTCACTTCCGCAATGGGCTCCGTCGTGTGCATCTGCTCCGGCACGGCGGGCTGCACGGCGTTCAGGATCGGCGCCGCCTGCACGACCTGCGCGGCGCGCTCAATGACGATATTTTCGCCGTTTATTTCCAGCTTCGTCAGCTCGTTCTGCTTGACGATCTCCGCCAAAGCCGCAATGTCTTTAATATTCACAAACGTCCCTCCGTTGAATCAAGCGGTATTTATCCGGGTATTCCCGCAGATACCCTGCGGTGTCGTACCCTATATTTTACTACAAAACCTTGCGAATTGCAATACAAGCGTTGTGGCCGCCAAAGCCGAGGGAAACGGACAGGGCGAGGTCAAGGTCAACCTTTCTCGCTTCGTTCGGGCAGACGTCAAGGTCGCAGTCCGGGTCCGGCTCTTTGTAGTTGATGGTCGGCGGAACGATGCCCTCTTTCACCGCCAGCGCGGAAGCAATAGCCTCCACCGCGCCGGCCGCGCCCAACATGTGGCCCGTCATGGACTTTGTAGAGCTGATGACAACGTCATATGCGTGCTCGCCGAACGCCTTTTTAATGGCCAGCGTCTCGCTGCGCTCGTTGAGCGGCGTGCTGGTGCCGTGCGCGTTGATGTAAATTTTCTCGTTTGCAAGGTCCGCGCCCGCTTCTTCGTATGCCATGCGGATGGCTCTTGCGCCGCCGTTGCCCTCCGGATCCGGGGCAGTCATGTGGTGCGCGTCGTCCGTAGCGCCGTAACCCACGATCTCCGCGTACATTCTCGCGCCGCGCGCCTTTGCGTGCTCATATTCTTCGAGAATAAGCGCCGCGCCGCCCTCGCCCATGACAAAGCCGCTTCTGCGCTTATCAAACGGGCAGCAAGCGTCTTCCGGGTCGGGGCAGGTGGTCAGCGCCGTCATATTGCCGAAGCCCGCCACGCCCACAGGGACGATGGCTGCTTCCGCGCCGCCGGCGATGATGGCATCGAGATAGCCGTGCTTAATGGCGCGGTACGCTTCACCGATCTCGTTGTTGCTCGTCGCGCACGCCGTGGTGATCGGCAGGCAGGAGCCCTGCGCGTTGAACTTAATGGCGATGTTGCCGCCCGCGATATTCGCAATGAGCATCGGGATAAAGTACGCGGAAACGCGGCGCGGGCCCTTTTCGTTCAGCGCCGCCACCTGATTGGAGAACGTCTGGATGCCGCCGATACCGGAACCGAAATACACGCCGAAGCGCTCCGGGTCGATCTTGCCCATGATTTCGCTGTCGTTCACCGCCTGCGTTGCCGCCGCGATGGCAAACTGAGAGAACGGGTCGTTCTTGCGCACTTCGCCCTTATCCATGTACAGCAGCGGATCAAAATCCTTGACCTCCGCCGCCACATGCGCTTTAAAGTCCGTGGAGTCAAACTTCGTGATTTTCGTGATGCCGCACTTGCCGGCTTTCAGGTTTTCCCAGAACGTATCCACATCGTTGCCGATCGGGGTAACTGCGCCGAGACCCGTGATAACTACTCTTCTTTCCATATTTTTCAGGCTTCCGAAACGGAAGCACTCCTTTCTCTTGAAAGTTTTGAACCGATTTATCTTTTTACGTTGAAAACTTAATCAATAAGAACTTTTTCAAGCCCGTAAAATCTCAAAGTTCACAGGTTTTAAATAGCCAAACCGCCGTCTACCTTCAGCACTTCGCCCGTAATGTACGCCGCGCTGTCGGAAGCCAAAAACGCCACTGCCGCCGCAATATCCTCCGGCTTGCCCATTCTGCCCAGCGGGATGCTGTTTAAAAGCGGATTGTTGTCGCCGAGATTTTCTGTCATGTCCGTCTGGATAAAGCCCGGCGCCACTGCGTTGCAGGTGATGCCGCGGGAAGCGAGTTCGCGCGCCACGGATTTCGTCAGGCCGATGACGCCCGCCTTTGAAGCGGAATAATTCGCCTGCCCTGCGTTGCCCATAATGCCGGAAACGGAGGAAATATTGATGATTCTGCCGCTTTTCTTGCGGATGAAGCCGGAATAGCACGCGCGAATCATGTTGAACGCGCCCTTCAAATTCGTGTCGAGCACCGCATCAAAATCCTCGTCCTTCATGCGCAGCATCAGGCCGTCGCGTGTGATGCCCGCGTTGTTGACGAGAATATCAATCTTGCCGAGGTCGTTCGTCACCGCTTTCACGGTTTCGTTCACCGCGGCGGAATCCGCCACGTTGCACCGGTATGCTTTTGCGTTTACGCCAAGCGCCGTGATTTCGTTCACAACAGCTTCGGCCTTATCGGCGCTGCCTGCGTAGATGACCGCCACATTCGCGCCGTCTTCGGCAAGGCGCAGCGCAATGGCGCGGCCGATGCCTCTGGATGCGCCCGTAACGAGCGCCGTTTTGCCGTTTAAGCTCATGCGTTTTCTCCTTCTGCACGGATCGCCCGCACCGCTGCCGAAAGCGTCTCCGCGTCTTCCACGTTATATACCTTCACCGCGCGGCTCGTCTTTTTGATGAGGCCGCACAGCGTTTTGCCTGCGCCCACTTCAACAAACGTATCCACGCCCGCCTCAATCATTTTTTCAACGGTCTGCTGCCAGCGCACCGGATGTGCAACCTGCTGTGTCAGCAGTTCTTTTGCCGTTCCTCTCGTGTACGGCTCCGCCGTGTAGTTCGCATAGACCGGCACGGTCGGCTCCTTCACGTCCATCGTCTCCAAAACGTCGTGCAGACGCGCAGAAGCGCTCTCCATAAACGGAGAATGGAAGCCGCCGCTCACATTCAACGGTACGGCTCTGCCGCCGTTTGCGGCAACGTCGGAAAGGAAATCCGGCAAAGTCGTTTTCAGACCCGCCACGACGAGCTGACCCGGGCAGTTGTAGTTTACCGGGAACACGCTCTGATGCATGCGGCACAGCTCCTCAACCTTTTCGTTCGGCAGCTTCAAAACCGCCGCCATGGCGCTGTCTGCCTGCTCGGCTGCCGCCTGCATCGCTTCGCCGCGCTTTGTGACGAGCGAGAAGCCCTCTTCCGTTGTAAAGATGCCCGCAAACGTCACCGCCGCCACTTCGCCGAGCGAGAAACCCGCCGTCATGTCGGGCGTGATGCCCGCTTCACGCAGCGCTTCCGCCGCCGCAAGGTCAACGCAGAACAGGCACGGCTGCGTGTTTTTCGTGATGCTGATCTCCTCCAAGGTACTGGAGAAGCACTGGTTCTTCGTGCCGGGGCGGATGCTCTCCGCCGTGTCAAACACGTTCTTCGCCGCCGCGCTGTGCTCATAAAGGGACTTGCCCATGCCGCTGTACTGTGCGCCCTGACCGGAGAAAACAAAGGCTACTTTACCCATTTGGTCGCCCCCTTCAGCACGTCTTCCGCCTGCGTGAAGATCTCTTCGATGATCTCCTTTGCGGTCTGCTCTTTGTTCACCATGCCGGCGATCTGGCCCGCAAGGAAGCAGCCGGTCTTTTCGTCGCCCTCCACGGCCGCACGGTACAGAGAGCCTCTGCCGTACGCTTCAAGCTCCTCGTCGGAAATATTGCTGTACTCAAGCTTAAAATATTCCTTTGTGTACGGGTTCTTGATGCTGCGCACCGGGTGACCGAGACGCTTGCCGGTAGACATCGTCGCAATATCATTGGCCTTTAAGACCTTGTTTTTGTAGTTCTGGTGCACACCGCACTCCTTTGCAACCAAGAAACGCGTGCCGAGCTGCACGCCCACAGCACCCAGCATGAATGCTGCCGCCACGCCGCGGCCGTCGCCGATGCCGCCCGCCGCGATGACCGGAATCGTCACTGCGCTCGTCACCTGCGGCACAAGCGCCATGGTGGTCGTTTCGCCGATATGGCCGCCGCTTTCGCCGCCCTCCGCAATGACCGCACAGGCGCCCACGCGCTGCATCAGGCGTGCCATGCTGACGGATGCCACGACCGGGATAACCTTAATGCCGGCCGCAAGCCAGTCTTTCATATATTTGGAGGGGTTACCCGCGCCGGTCGTTACGACCGCCACTTTTTCCTCCGCGACCACCTTTGCCACCTCGTCCGCGAACGGGCTCATCAGCATGATGTTCACACCAAAGGGCTTATCGGTCAGTTCTCTTGCAATTTTAATCTGCTCGCGCAGGTACTCTGCGTTTGCGTTCATAGCGGAAATAATGCCAAGGCCGCCCGCTTCGGAAACGGCGCCTGCTAATTTGCCGTCCGAGATCCAAGCCATGCCGCCCTGAAAGATCGGGTAGCGAATGCCAAGCATGTCACAAATCGGTGTTGAGATCATAATGTTTTCCCCTTTCCGGCTTTTGCCTGTTGAAAACGTTTCGGTTTTTCTTTATTTTTGACTGTATGTCGTGTTTTTACCAGCGGATGATCATGGCGCCTGCAGAAAGGCCGCCGCCGAATGCCGCCAGAATGATGAGGTCGCCCTCGTGAATCTTGCCCGCGCGGTTCATCTCATCTAAGAGGATCGGCACACTCGCGGAAGACGTGTTGCCGTAACGGTCGATGTTGATGCAGAACTTCTCCGGCGCAATGTCGGGGATTCTGCGTCGCGCTTCGTTGATAATGCGGTAATTTGCCTGATGCGGAATGACAAGCGCCACGTCTTCGCCCGCAACGCCCGCCGAAGCCATCAGATCCTTGATGTTGTCGGACATCGCCATAACGGCAAATTTGTACGTCTCGCGGCCGTTCATGTGTACGGACGTAATCTCGCTGATCTCATTTTTGTACCACGGGGAACGGTCATAGCGCGTCGGAATTGTGATTACGTCGTCGCCGCCCTTTGTCATCAGGTGAGAGGCCACAAGGCCGTCGCCCTTGCCGAGCACCGCCGCGCCCGCGCCGTCGCCGAAGATACAGCACGTACCGCGGTCTGTCCAGTCGATGATACCGCTCATGCGCTCTGCGCTGACGACAAGCACGCGGTTATACGCGCCGCGGGAAAGGAAGCCCGCCGCCGTTTCCAACGCAAAGAGGAAGCCGCTGCAGGCCGCCGCAAGGTCAAACGCCGGGCAGTGCGCGCCGATGCGGTTCTGCACCATGCATCCCGTGCCCGGAGAAAGCGTGTCGCCCGTGATGGTCGTCGCAATGATGAGGTCGAGCTCATCGGCAGAGATGCCCGCATTTTCCAGCGCGCGCTCGGCCGCTTTCACCGCCATATCCACATTCGTTTCCGTCTCGCTGATGTGGCGGGAGCGCACGCCGATGCGCTGTGTGATCCATTCATCGTTGGTATCTACAAGCGCAGAGAGGTCGTCGTTCGTCACAACATGCTCCGGCGCGTAGCTGCCTGTACCTAAAATTTTAAAGCTCATAGTTTTCTTTCCTTTCCGGCCGAAAAAATTTCGGCAGCGCCGTAAAGGCAATATAATAACCTTGTTAAAGTGAATATTTGTTAAAAGTCTTTAGTCAAGTTTTCTTCAGAAAACTTGCGGGTTCTTAGGGCAGCGCCCTAAGTCGCCATTCGCAAATGGCGAAATCTTTTGCCTCCCAAAAATCAGGACGGGAACCTCAACAGTCCAGTGGACTGTTGAGGTGTGGGAGACCCAATTAAGGGGTCTCCCAATGATTTGCCGCGCGAATCACTGAAAGAAACTTAAAGAAATCACAATTTCGTCTGAAAATAAGAATTGATACGCGTCATGGTGCGCAGAAGCTCCTCGCGCTCCTCTTCCGAAAGATCCTCGCAGATTTCCGCAATGATGCGCCGGTGGCAGCGGCGGTGGAACGCCTCCACTTTTTTGCCCTCGGGCGTTAGCATCACCTGCACCGCGCGGCCGTCGCCGGGCAGGCGCTGCTTTTCGCAGTAGCCCTTCTGCACCAGCTTGTTCACCGCCACCGTAACGGAGGGCTTTGTCACCTTGAGTTGTTGGGCGATCTCGCTGACCGTCATGCCGGTTTTGCCTTTGGCAATGAGCTCGATCATGTGCATCTCGTTGATGGAGATGTTCAGCCGTTGTTTTTTCAGTTCGTTCTGCTCCAAGATCTGCACATTGCGATAGATCTCCACCAGAAGCTCATTTGCTTTCGCAGAAAAGCCGGACATGCTGCACACTCCTTTCGCCCATTTGTGCCGTTTTTCGATAAATTTAGTTAAACAAACTAACGAACAACCGCTGATATTGTACTCGTTTCGCGGCAAAATGTCAAGTAAAACGCTTTCGCGCATCCTCTTTTTCCTTTGAAGCGCCCTTCTTTTCCCCGTAAAGTTATCTCGAAGCTGATACCAACTTGGGCTCCCTTGTAAGAATTCTGAAATAAATCTGTTCTTTTTTCGTAGCAATTTACATTTTAATTCTTTTATGGAATTAAAAATCGGAAGTTATCATGTAGAATAGTCCCGTGTATAAAAAGGGGTTCGTATGCCCTTTTATGAAATCGAAATTTATTGCTGAAAGGAAGTTTTTCCGTTGAAGCTGTTTTCTAAAAACATGAAGCGCATCACTGCAGCCGTGCTTTCCGCCCTGCTGCTCTGTGCCGCACCGCTCAGCTACGCCGACGATACCGTAGCTGATATGGAAGCCAAGCAGACCGAGCTCGCCAACAAAAAGGCCGACCTCGAAAACAAAATCTCCTCTCTGGAGTCTCAGGAGGCCGATAAAACCGAATACCTCACCCTGCTCTCCGAAAAGATTGATACCATCAAGGAGCAGATCGATACCGCAAACAGTGACATCACCGTGCTGAACACCAGCATTAAAAAGCTCGAAAAAGAGCTCAGCGATTCCGCAGATCAGATCTCCGATACCATGGAGCTTCTGAAAAAGCGTCTCGCCGTGCTGTACTCCGCCGGCTGCACCGTCGGCACACTGGAGATTCTCTTCAATTCCGAAAGCCTGCATGATTTCTCCATGCGCGCAGAGGCCGTCTCCACCATCACCCGCCACGATAAGCAGCTCATCGATACGGTTGCAGCGTACATGAACGAGACAAAGGCACAGCGCGAAGAGCTTGAAAAGGAAAAGACCGCGCTCGCCGATGCCAAAAAGCTGTATGAATCAAGCGAAGAAGAATTAAAGCAGCTCGAAAGCGACAACACCGCCCTGCTCGAGCAGATTCGCTCCGATAAGAGCAGTGCCGAGACCGAGCTTTCCCGTACCGAGGAAGAAGAATACGTGCTCGCAAACATGATGGCGGCAAAGATCGCCGAAATGCAGCAGCAGATGGCACAGGCAAAAGCCACGCCCACCCCGACCCCGGTACCGACCGTAGAGCCCACACCTACGCCGACCCCGGTGCCTGAAGAAGAAGTGGACGATAACGGCAACGTTATGCCTACCCCGACACCGACCCCGGTGCCGACAGTAAAGCCGACCCCCACCCCGACCCCGGTGCCGCAGCCGTCTTATGACGATGACTATTCCGGTGAAAGCTTTGCATGGCCTGTTCCGGGCTGGACCGGCGTCAGCTGTGCATTCGGCAACGGCCACTACGGCATGGATATCCCCGCAAGCCGCGGCACGCAGATCGTGGCATCCCGCTCCGGTAGGGTCATGACCGCAAACGGCTCCGATGATTGGGGCTATTCCTGGGGCTACTACGTCTCCATTTACCACGACAGCACCTATTCCACCCTGTACGCACACATGAGCTCCGTCGCCGTCAGCGAGGGCCAGTGGGTCAACAAGGGCGATGTCATCGGCTATGTCGGCGATACCGGCTATTCCTTCGGTGACCACTGCCACTTTGAGGTTTACCAAAACGGCACCCGTGTAGACCCGTCCCAGTTCGTATAATTTTCATCAATAAATCAAGCGCCGAGCTTTCATGGAAGCCCGGCGCTTTTGTTTTCTCTATAATTTCTGCCATCACGCAGGGCAAAGAGCTCGGCGTATACCTGTATATCTACACCGGCGGCGACGCCGACCCGTGCGTGTTCATCCACTATTCCGATTTCAACATTCGCGAAAAGACACTGCTCGAAGTCCTGTAGTCGCCGCTCTTCATGGCGTACCACGATGGCCGGTCGTTCAACGAGAACCACCTGCGCCCGTGCCCCATGCTGGAAAACCCGGAGCTGCTGCGCGAGATGATTTCGAAGGTCGACGGTTTTCCTTTTTATAAACGTCCTAAGACACTTCACCGCCCAAAGGGCAGTTTCACAAATCCCCAAGGGATTTATCTTGTTGAAAAAAGGACTTTGCAAAACGCAAAGTCCTTTTTTCTGCTCTTATGCGACGGAAAAGATACCATCAGAAAATGAGAATGCTTCAGAACAGGATGCTTTATTCTTCGTCTCCCTCACCGTTTTCGAGGGCCAACTCGGTCAGTTCGCGCAGTTTATTTTGCGGGAGCTTTTTATCGGGCAGACAGAGGGTATAATCGGAAACCAGCATAGGTGACATGCTGCGGCTCAGGGCGTATACACACGCTTTTAACATAAAAATCCTCCAAGTCTGTGGTCTACCTAAAATTATAACAGATAGATTATCGGCTTGGGGGATTTTTGATTTTATGGTGTGAATTTTTGTATTAGAGGGTATTTTGCATCATTGCTATAGATATGAATTGATTTCCAGAAAACTGATTATCTAAAGTCCCGTTGTATTTTTCCACAGTGTCGCGAATGTTAATAAGACCTAATCCATGCCCGCTTTCTTTTTTCTTGCTGATTAAAGTATTGCCTGCAATGAAAGGATTAACTAAAACGCTGTTAATCACTTTAAAAAACAAAAAAGTCTCTTTTTGCCAAAGTGTAACTTGGACAAAGCGTTCTTGTTGGTTGGGGATATTAGCGCAAGCTTCTAGAGCGTTGTCAATTTGGTTTGAGAGAACAGCACAGATGTCCACACTGGAAATATGTATGGGTTCCGGTAATTGAACCTTATAAGTAAATGCAATATGTCCTGCCGTTGCTTCTGATATTTTGCAGTTTATGATTGCATCGATTACATCGCATCCGCTATGACAAAGTTTTGATTCGCGATATGTTATCGCAAGTAGTTTGCAAACATATTGTTCCGCTTCTGTATCTTTGTCCAACATCCCTTTTAAGGTCTTTAGATGGTTTGTAAAGTCGTGAACCTGTTTTGCGATCAATCGCTGATTCTTATGGAGTTGCTGATAATTTCTTTCCATTAACTCATTTGTCAAAGAAATCATCACAGTCTCTCGTTCTTTCTTTGTATATTTTGAATGTATCGAAATGATGGTAATGATTGCTACTAAGCAGCTCATTATAAATATCCACGAAACGACAATAGCTATCTGCATGACAAACAGAGAATCAGTCATGATTAGGCTGAGAAGAATTGACATAATAATGTAGCATGATGTGGTGATTCCGAAAAGAATCCCCAGATATCTCTTATCAAATTGTCGGATTTTTTCATATTGAGCCCCCAATAGGAAAAACAGGGATACTTGGAGAGCTTTGTTTATTACTGTATATATTGTTCTAATGGTTCCAGTTTTCATCATCAGTTCAAATCCATGAAAAATATCTTGAGATTGGCCGATGATCATGCTCACACTAAAGCCAACTACATAATCTAGGGTATGTAGAAAAAATAAAGTAAGCATGCAAGATACGGTGCGGAGCAAAAGACGACCGTTCGATGTAAGTTTCGTAATACAAATAGAATATGTTGCAGCTATAACTATGGTTAAATATGAAAAGGATTCCCACATGTTCATAAAGGTAACTATAGTTGTCATTACACATGTTGCCGCTAGAATCAATAGAATGTGTTGCGGATTCGTGTGCTTTTTACCGCTTATGCGTGTTATTGTGCTGATAACCAACAAGGATTCTATAAAGGATGCAGATAATTCCACGAGGGTATAAAGAGGCATAATTGGGCTTCCTTTTTGTTTTTTTGCAGCTAAATATTCCACTCTCTGATGAGAGCTAACTTCAAATTTTTGAGCATGCGACGGCTAATTGCCAGGCGCTCGTTAGTGGTGAGTATCACTTCTGTGCCCGTTATCTGTTTAGCAAAATCCACGTTTAATATGCATCCGCGGTCAATTAGCACAAAACGGCTGTCATTCAGCGCCTCCAAGAATTCTTTCACTCCTCTGTTATCGAAAATTGAGACTGAAGCGAGTGTTTCAATGCTCAATTGACGCCCGCCGCGGCGAATATATTTAATGTTGGAATAAGGTATCCGATAATATTCATTATAATGAGTGACAGTAATGGAGCGTTCTTCAATATGACGCAACTCCAGAAATCCGCTGTCGAGAGCTTCGTAAAGTTCTTCATCAATATTTAGCTTATAAATATATCTGAAAGCCCGGTTTTTACAGGCTTTGGATCCATATTCAATATGGGATGTAAGAAAGATAATGATAGGAGCGGGGATACGTTTTCGAATCTCTTCGGTAAGCTCAAATCCGTTCATACCTGGCATATCTACGTCCAAAATAAAGATATCGGCGGGGTGCCCAGACTCAATTTCCATTATAAGATATTCGCCACATTGAAAGGTTTGAACTACTGTCTGGAGTGCAGTCTCTTGCTGATCAAGATAAATTTTGATTTTTTCGGCTACTTCTTCCAATTCATATGGATTATCATCACAAACGGCTATTTTTATCATGAGGTTCCTCCTGAAAGAGATAGGATTTCTTTTTATTTAAGTCTATAAAGGTTGCCGAACTAGAGAACACAAACAAAACATATATATCATCGGCTGCTTTTATGTTTTTGAGGTTACGATTGCTGTGGTAGACGTAACTGCCGATATGCCTATCGGCAATATGATGATATATTTCCAGTACAACAGCATCGATAGAGGCTGAGCGATATTTTGAACCCGTCCAACGTGAGATCCCTCTCCGAATGTCCTTTTGGTCGAGATTGCAGAACCTATCTGGGTGCGGAAAGGTGAATGGCTGTTGTACATCTCCAAAATAAGGCAGAAAATCGTTGTCACATTATATACGTAAAAGTTCAAAAAAATCGAGTCCTATTTCTACCAAGTCACAAAATAAATAAGTAAGATTATCTACGCCAGACAAAATACGCATGTGATGAGACTCCTCTTTTAAAAGGTGAGACAATATGTCTTGCATTGGACTATATGTATTTATCAAGTTCCCGCATCTCCTTCAAGAGTTTTTTCATTATAGAGGGCTCTTGCAGAAAAGCAAATACATGTTCGTATTAGTTCATGGAGATTTAATGTGAAAGTTGGTACAATATTTGAGCTAGGAGGGATAGAGATGTCGTCGTTTGGCAAAAGAATTAGAAAAATCAGAAATCTCCGCGGTTTAACGCAAGAAAAGCTTGCCGAAAAATGCTCAGTCTCTTCGGCGTGCGTTTCTAGATGGGAGACCGGCAATCTCATTCCTACCCGAGCACACCAAGAGAAGATTGCGATGGCCTTGGAAATTCAGTTGGGTGATCTGTATATTGCGTCCGAGGTCGAACTTCCTCCGAATATCATCATAAAAGAAATTATCGAAACGCTTTCCAAGATGAGTCCCCAAGAGCAACAGCACATACTGGAGTATGTTCAACTGTTTGAGAAATTCCGGAGCTTGAATAAATTATAACACAGGCAGCGAAGAATTTCACGGATTTTGTCTAATCGGTAGCATTATTTAATATTAACGGTAGCGCGTATCCACTTGAAGTGGATACGCGCTATTTTTATTCATTATTTGCATTGACAGATCAAAACCATTTAATCTCAAAAATATACCACTGTGACAAAATGGAACAACTCCCGTTTTTAAAGTAGTATCATTAAGTATACAAATGGAACGCATGTTTTTTTCCGAGAAAGAATGGGACTCTATTGAAAGCCAGGAATTCCAATTGCTTTTTACCGTGTATCCATTTAAACGCTATTTTCTGGTATAGCTCGGAATTAATCCAAGAGAAGATGAGGATGAGAGAAATTGCTTTATAATGTGATCCTATCCGTTCCGATCGTTTTGCTGTTTTGTGTTCTCCTTTATAAATGCCTGCTTAACTTCGGCCTTTCCCCAAAATCCGCGAAACATGCTGTCCTGCCGGAGGAGGACTTCGATTGCAGGGCGGCATATCCTAATGAATGGAAAACGTTCGGCTTTGCGCTCGGCGTTCGGGTTTTGGTCATGGTCGCTGCCCTGTTTTGCATCATGATCGGATCGAATGAACAAGTGTCGCTCTGGGACTGCTTGGCAAAGCTCAGATTGTGGGATGCAAATCACTATATCAATTTAATTGACAAGGGATACAGCGCGTATCAGGAAAACGGAGAGCATCTCTTTCTGGTATTCTATCCCTGTTACGTCTGGTTTGTCCGAATCGTGAAGCTTATCATTCCAAACACCGAGCTGGCAGGCGCGCTCGTTTCGGCACTGTGCTTTTCATGGGGGTGCTGCTGGGTACACAAGCTGGCGTTTGAAAGCTATGATAAATCGGTTGCCGATGATGCGGTGCTGTTCCTGTCGGTTTTCCCGTTTTCGTTCTTTTTCGGTACGGTCATGACAGAGGGACTGTTTTTATTGACGACGGCGGCTGCGCTTTACTATGCACATAAGCACAAGTGGCTTGCCTTTGGGATTTGGGGCGCTTTTGCGGCGCTCACGCGGATGATCGGCATTTTGGTTGTTTTGCCAGGCGTTATAGAGTTTTTCAAAAGCGTTAAACCTCTTGTTGTTCCGATCAAGGCGTCGATGAAAAGGCTCGCCCAAAAGGCAATGTACATTCCGCTGCTGTTCTTGCCCTGTTTGGGAATGCTCGGCTACTGGCTTTTGAACTATCTCGTAGACGGCAATCCGTTTGCCTATGTGATTCATCAGCAGCATTGGTATCAAGGTCCGATGTGGGTCACGGATACACTGAAATATATCGTGAGCTATCTGGGCAGGCAGTTTCAGCAATCTATGGCATGGGCTGTGTGGTTGCCGGAGCTGATTTTATTTATCGTTTTTTTTGCCATTCTTGTTCTTTCGTTGAGATCCCGCAAAAATTCTTCGAGTATCTTAGCATATGCTTTTTGTTATTTGATCGCAAACTATTCGCTCTCGTGGCTGCTGAGCGGCGGCCGATACCTTTCGTGCGGGTTTGTGTTCTTCATTCTGCTTGCCGCTCTGGTTAAGAATAGGTCGGAATTGCGGACATATGTAATTGTGGTCGAGTCGCTTTTTCTGGGAATATTCCTGTTTGGCTACGTCTCCGGAGCACAGATCATGTGATGTTCGATTGTGGAATAGTAATGTCAAAACATATGGGCCGCCATAATTCAAGTCCCAGAAAGATAGGGATTTGAATTATGGCGGCAATATATTCAGAGTTTTTAACCTAGTACTGTATCCGGTTAGCAATAATAGTTTACGTTTATAAAGATTTTTGCTATACTCCATTGCCCTTGACTACCGGTGCACCTCCGCCCAGCACACGTTCCACCTGAGCATCGGTAACAGACACCCCGACATCCCGGCGAACCTGTTCCTTTGTTTCGTCGATGCATCGGATCATGCCGAGACGCTTCTAAAAAAGGGCGCAATACCCCCTTGTACCTTGAGGGCTTGAAATTTGCCTGTATGGAGGATTCGTCAATCTATCTATGAAGCTGTCGGAAACTTCTACAGTTCCGACAGCGGGAGAAAAGGTATAAAAAGCAAAAAAGCGGAGCCTCTGTCTGAAAAAATCAGACGGGGCCCCGCTGCGGCGGATCTTACTGCGGTTTGCCGTTTGGACATCTATGGTAAAACGGTTTCCTGCATTTCGCTCAAAAACCCCAAAAAACCGCATAAGCACTAGAAAAATTGGGTGACATCTTTTATGTCACCCAATCATGGCTGGGCTGGCGGGATTCGAACCCACGAGGTGACGGAGTCAAAGTCCGTTGCCTTACCGCTTGGCGACAGCCCAATATTTGATACCCCAAGAGTATAGCATATTTCAGGCCGTTAGTCAAACGTTTTAAGCAAAGAAAAGCCATGCGCAAACAGGTTTTCCTTCTGCGCACGGCTCCATATCCTTCTTTGAAATTATTCCGCTTTCAGCGTGTAGCGCTTGTACGGGCGGTCTGCAATGCCGCCGGAGATTGCCATCGTAGATTCCGTCTCCAGTGTGAGCGCGTCACCCTCAAATGTGAAAATCATTCGTCTGCCGCCTGCGGATTCCGCACAGCGAACTTCGAGCTCAAAGCGCTTATCACTGCGCCAGCGACCCACAGCGCCGTAGGTACGGCCGCCGAGCGTAAAGCTCGTGAAGTGGCTCTGAAGGCCGATCTCCGCCGTAAATTCGCCGTTATCCTGCTCGAAAACGAGATTTGCTTTTTCGGGCGCAAATTCAAAGCGCAGCGTCTTTGTTACACCGCCCTGCGGGGCCACAATCCACACACCGCCGATGAAATCGACAAGCCCCGGAACTTCCTCCGTAAATACGAATTTCTTACCCTCAATCTCTTTTTCGGACCACGGGTTGCGGGAAGACAGCATCGGCGTGATCTCCGCTTTTTCCAAACGCTTCTTCAAAACGTGCGCCATGGGGCTTTCCGGCAGCGTCTCCTCGTCCGTGATGGCCGGCAGCAACGCCTCCCACGCGCAGGTCAGCTGCTCCTGCTGATTAGAGGAAGAACTCTGCAGAATGAGCACGGTGTCTTTGTCCTCAAACACCACGCCGTACTGGCCGAACGCGCCGTCCGCGCGGAACACATGCTCCGGCACGCAGCGCCAGAACTGAAAGCCGTAACCACAGCGCCAGTCGGGGTTATCCGCATTATTCGCCGGACTGATCGTCGAGACCTGATTTGCGCTCGCCATGTCGAACCATTCGGCGTTTAAAAGCTGCTTGCCCTCCCACTTGCCGTGCCGGGAAACAAACAAAATAAAGCGCGCCATGTCTTCGGTCTTCAGGCGGCTGCCCGCGCCGCCCATTTCAATGCCGTCCGGCAGGCGGAAGCACTCAATATTCTCCATGCCGAGCGGCTCAAAAAGACGCGGCGTAAGGTACTCGAACAGATTCTCACCCGTGCGGCGCTTCAGCGCGGCGCACAGCATGTTCGTGCCGGCGGTGTTGTACATAAAGCACGTGCCGGGCTTATATTTAAACTCGTGCGAAAGGAAATTCTTAATCCAATCCGGCTCGTTCACGTCGAACGTATTGATCTCCGTCTCGTGGCCGCAGGACATCGTGAGCAGATCGCGCACCGTGCAGGCAAGCAGATTTTCGCTCGGATTTTCCGGCATCTTGTCCGGGAACAGCTCGCTCAAGCGATCGTCAAGAGACAGCGCTCCCTCCTGGCACGCAAAGCCGATGGCCGTGGAGGTCAGCGCCTTTGTAAAGGAGAACATCATGTGCGGCGACGCCGGGTTATACGGCTTCCACCAGCCCTCTGCGCACACCTTGCCGTGGCGCAGCAGCATCATGCTGTGCAGTTCAAGCCCTCTGCTTTCTGCAAGATCGATAAATTTCAATATGCCTTCGGAATGAATACCCACGCTTTCCGGCGTGACTCTTTCCAATATCATAAATATAACCACCTTCCGTTTGATACTTTAATCATAGCACAGCCGCCCGCCCGTTTCCAGTAAAAAGAAAATTCCCCCCGTAAAATTCACTGTCAGAAATTTAGTGAACTTGTCACGTTCTGAAAGCCGTGCTATAATTTACCCGAAAAAGGCGGCTGCTCGGGCCGCGAAAGGAGAAAACTATGCTTTTAGATAAAGCGTCTTCAAAAGGCAAATTTGCGCTGAAAATTCTTGCCGTGTTTTTGATTTGTGCCGCGGATATGCTTTTCGCCGCATGGGTCATATACGC
>ENA-OZHF01000020-OZHF01000020.1-human-gut-metagenome-genome-assembly--contig:-NODE-20-length-34189-cov-8.254907_pt1 | contig 34189 bp, 27 predicted proteins | sample MGYA00244042_ERZ653678 | MGnify/ENA primary metagenome ERZ653678 (study PRJEB26926, sample SAMN06165340) | human gut metagenome | biome: ENVO:00009003; feature: ENVO:2100002; material: ENVO:00002003... | reverse complement strand
GCGGTACGCGAGCTGGGTTCAGAACGTCGTGAGACAGTTCGGTCCCTATCCGGCGTGGGCGTAGGATATTTGAGAGGAGCTGTCCTTAGTACGAGAGGACCGGGATGGACTGACCTCTGGTGCACCGGTTGGATTGCCAAATCCATGGCCGGGTAGCCAAGTCGGGACGGGATAAACGCTGAAGGCATCTAAGCGTGAAGCCCCCCTCAAGATGAGATATCCGAGCGTAAGCTGTAAGACCCCTTGAAGACTACGAGGTAGATAGGTCAGAGATGGAAGCGTGGTAACACGTGGAGTTGACTGATACTAATAGGTCGAGCGCTTGACCAAAGTCAGGTAGAAGAGGAAAAGTTATTAACAGAGTAAATCTTGATATGAATATCGTTTTTAGTGTGTGGTTTTGAAGGAACAAGAAAGGTAATGATTAGTGTCATTACCTCTTTTTTTTTTCCTCAAAATGTGATACAATGTAAACAGTTGAATCTGCTAATAATAACTTAGACGGATAAATGTATGGAGGCTATTTATGGATACAAATATATTATTGGAAAATGGAACGAATGAGATGGAGTTGCTTGAATTTACTATAGGGGATAACCATTACGGCATTAATGTTGCTAAGATAAGAGAGATACTCCCATATATGCCGGTTACGCCTGTACCTAATTCACATCCGTATATCGAAGGTATTTTTATGCCGAGAGATACGATGATAACGGTTATAGACCTTGCCAAGGCGACACACGGACAGGAGAACCCGGATACATCATCGGATATGCTTATTGTGACGAACTTCAATAAGCTTGATATAGCATTTCATGTACATAAGGTATTGGGAATTAACAGGGTGTCATGGGCACAGATTATTACACCTGATTCATCAATAAGTTCAGGTCAGGACAGCATTACCACAGGCGTTGTTAAGATAGATGGACGACTTATAATAATACTTGATTTTGAACATATCGTTAATGATATCGCACCGGAAACGGGACTTAAAGTGTCTGAAGTTGAGAAATATGCCGGACGTGACAGAAACAGTCTTCCTATATTCATAGCAGAGGATTCGGCACTTCTTATGAAGCTTATATCGGATTCATTGTCGAAGGCAGGATATGCTAATCTTGACATCTCACCAAATGGACAGGAATGTTGGGATAAGCTTGAGAAACTGGCCGGCCAGTATAAAGATAAAGTAACGGAGCATGTAAGCTGTGTTATAACAGATATTGAGATGCCTATGATGGATGGACACAGATTGACCAAGCTCATTAAGACCAATCAATATCTTAAAAATATTCCCGTTGTTATTTTCTCATCACTTATTAATGATGATATGAGAAGAAAGGGCGAGGCACTCGGAGCGGATTCACAGTTGTCCAAGCCTGAAATAGGACAGCTTGTAGAAGCAATAGATAAATTATTATTAAAATAAACCATTTTGTCGGAGGATATGATGGCTGAGAAAAATGAAGAAGAAGAATATCTTGACAGTCTATTAAATAGTGCAATCAAAAATGACAGTGAACTTGGTAACAATACAACTGTTAAAGATGACACAGACCAGAATAAGGAAGAAGCAGCGACATTGGATGAAATGTTCAAGGGTATGCAGACAGACGATGATAATGATGATACGGTAGACATTAATGATGAGAAGTCAACAGATGAGCAGATGAAGTTTGTCAATGACCTGAAGGACATAGTTGATCAGTCAGCGCAGGATGCATCCATATCAGATGCTATAGAAGCATTGAATAACGAGAGTACAATATCGGATGAAGAAACGGATTACAATCCGGACGTTGATAACGATTCTGAAACTGAGTCTGAAGATCCGGCTGATTTTGATTACAATGATGGTGAAACATCAGAACCTGTTCTTGATGATGTACCGGTATTGGATGATAATCTTAATATGCAGAGCATGAATGATTATCCGTCTGAACCTGCGATGAATAATGATTCCATACATAATGATATCACGGATTCCGGAATTGCAATGGCGGAGAATAATAATTCGGACGACGCCGAACCTGAGAAGTCCAGGAAGAAAAAAAAGAATAAGAAAGATAAGAAAGATAAGAAAGATAAGAAAAAGAAAAAGGGACTTAAGTCTTTCTTTGTTGAAGAATACGACAATGGTGACGAGCCGGAACAGTCTGATGATATGGCATTGAGCGATGCAGACATCAATAAGCAATTGATGGACGAGCTGTATCAGGATGCCGGGGGTGACGACGATCTGTCAGATATAGAAGAGAAGAGCGAGGAACCGGCCGAAGAAGAGAAACCGAAGAAACCTAAGAAAGAAAAGAAACCGAAACCGCCTAAGGAGAAGAAACCTAAGGCACCTAAAGTAAAGAAGCCGGTTGATAAGTCCGAACGCATCCAGCCTGATTTTGGTGCAATATTCAAAGCAGTCCTGATTGCTGCGGTTATATCTGCAGTGCTGATAGTCGGAACCAATATTTTCAACAAGAAGAGCACGATAGCGGATGCTGAGAATGCGTTTGATGCCGGAAATTACGAGGAGGCTAATGGATTGTTATCCGGACTTTCACTTAAAGGTGATGCTAAGGATTTATATAACAAGAATAAATTATTAGCTTCGGTACAACATGGACTTACGTCATATCAGCACTATGTTGATCTGAATAAAAAGGGAAGTGCGGTCGATGCATTAATTAAGACAGTCGGACGTAAAAATAAGTCGGAGGATCTTATAGAGGAATATGGAATCTCATCTCAGATGGATTCATTATATTCCAAGATTACGGCAGCACTTGAAGAGAATGGATTAACCGAGCAGCAGGCACTTGACTTATATAATATGGCAAGCCTTGAGGAATATACCGCCAAGCTTAAAGGATATGGTGCGTTGGTTAATGACAATAAGAAAAAGTAATACTAAGGTGCTATAGGAAACTATGGCACCTTTTAAGATTAAAAAATCTTGGGAAATTGCAAAAAAAATCTTGCATTTATTGTTTTTATATGTTAATGTAAATGTAGGTAGACAGCTATACATTGATAGCTATGAAGAGCATCCATTACAATGAATGGAAATGCTCTTTTTTTTATAAAAAAGTAATATCTAAATATTGAGATAGGAGGAATACAAAATGAAATCATTTAATGTAGGCGAAGCGCTTTGTCCTTTTATTGAGAAAATTCTTTCCCGAAGAAACATAGCATATATTTTCCACGATGGAGCCGATGTTATTAAAGTAGATTGCTCCGGAGTGCAGTTTCATAAAGCTGTTATTCGTGCCCGTTGCGAAAAGCGTAGTGAAGAGGAAAGACTTCCTCTTGATACCACATATTACTTACCGAAGAAAGAAAACCCGGAAGTGTTAAGAACTGAAAATCCGGAATGGATAAGTTTCTTAGAAATGTGACTAGGGTTAACAGTACCTGATATTATAAAGCCGAATTTATAAAAAACAAAGCCGTAAGAAACACAATCGGCGGATTATATAGATGAATACATTGAAAAATCAGCACATGGATTAAATGAAATAGAAGTAATTCTTAATTTTTCCTGATGAGATTCTGTGGTTTCAAGCCTGCTGAAGTTTCCTACCTTAACTTCACTATGCCAAGATTTAAACTCTGGAAGATTGAATAAATTATCAAGATTACAAGAAAAAGAATATTGCGGTCTTGACCGTTCGCTAAGTTCTGTCTTAGCTTCATTAAGAAGTTTTAATTCTTCATCTATTTTATCTACTTTTGTTGTTATTGTATCTCTAATGTCTGAGAATGATTTTTCAAACATTCCCCAACGAGAACTCATATTATCAATATCACTGTCAAATGTTTTGAATATCATACTTGTTAATGTTTGAAAATATGTTTGAGGTATTTTCTTTAATGTAGTATAATATGAGATGTTAATTGGAGGTGTATAATGAAAAACAAAAAGAAAACGTCTATAATCATTGGGATAATTATTTTATTATGTATTTGTGCAATGATTTTTATACTTATTTTAAAAAATCGCAGTGGGTATAAGACTACGAATGATTTATTAAAAGAACTTTCAAAAGCGATTAATAATTCGAATATAAGCAGAATAGAAGAATGTTATCCAAGTTTTATACAAAAATCATTACCTACATTATCTACTGAATCTGCAAAAGAATTTCATAATAAAGTAGGAGATATTTCTTTTGATATTACACATGAGAATAAAGTTGATTCTGATGAGGTGCTGAAACAACAGAAACAAATAAATTCTGAATACAATTGTAACATTAAATTAGAAGAATATGATTTAGTTACATGTAAATATCATGAAGGCTTTGGCGAAACAACTTTTGAAATGATTAAAATAAACGGAAGATGGTATTTGTATTATGATAGTCATTTTCCTGAGCCGTTGCAATATTTCGTAAAATAAAAATGGATGTCAGCTTACAACTCTGGTCTTAGTCAGGGTGCAACTCCAGAGCAGGCAGCTCATGCAGCAACATGTCGTCCACAAGGCGCAAGTACAGTTCACATTCCTAAATGTCCGACTTGTGGTTCTACTGATTTAACCAAAATAACCACTGGAACTAAAGTCGCAAATGGGGAGAAAACATCGGAACAACTTAGGCAGGAAGTAATCCATAAATATGCACAATAATAGATATTGTTATCTAGACTCAGAAGTATTAAAAAAGTAATCTTGATAGGCATTGATCATAAATATCAATGCTTATTATAAACGTATGATTTAATTTTTTCTACAAGTTCGATAGCTTCTTTCATCTTACTTTCGGGGGAAAAATCAGCACATGCGTCAGTAGTATATGGATCAGCTATGAAACCATTCCAGATACAACAATAATTGTTTTGTTGAGACTACGAAGAAAAGTCTGTAAATAATAATCTTCTATGATAATGATTGAGCTGGAAGCACTAAATTGGAGCTTCCAGCTCTTGTTTTATATATACGACATGATTTCAGGTATGTCAAGAGCGGACGTCAAAGACGTCCTTTTCATCATGCATTTGATGCTTGTACACCAACTAAATCAGCAATGTCATTTTGGATTTTTTTTATTTCTTTTCTACCATCGACATCTAAATTTTCAGACTCTTTTAATTCCTTATATTTAGAAATAAGTTCATCTAATGATTTTGCCTCATCTTCATTTTTCTGCACTTTTTCAGTTGTTTCAGAAAATGCTTCGTCAGCGGCTTCAGAGGCTCGTTTCGCAGAGTTGTTTGTCTATTTAACTGCTAACATTAAGGCGGCTGTAAATCCAAGAGATATAGCAGCGTTTAATGCTGTTTGAGCAAGTGTTAATCCAATAGTAGATTGTTTTGCAACATTTTGAGCATTTTTTAGTTCTTCAACAGAATTCTTACCCTTATTTAAACCAGAAAAATACAGTTTTGTATTACTGTCACCAATCAGCAGATGATATTCAGGAAGCACTTAAAGATCTACTTTCTGGAACTATGTTTGTCGGCACTCTTCGCCCGTATCAAAAGAAAATACATAACGGATGGGACAGTCAACAGATGTAGACTGTCCCTTTTCATCACGCTTTTTGCAGACTGCTCTTGAAATTATCACAATTCCATGCTATAATAATCATAAATGAACGGTCGGTATACGCAAAAGAGCGAAGCGACATGAAAACAACAGAGTAACAACACAATGAGCGGAAGCGTGAACTAATGGAAAAGGTCGAGGACGAATACTACCTGAAATCCCAAATGGAGGTCTTAAAGCAGGGGGTTGCCCTGTTCGTGGATAAGTACAAAGCAAACCAAGCATAAGCCGGTCAGCCGCCGCTCATTTACGGCGCGGGCAGCGGTGCAAAACTCCGCCGTAATAACAATTCCGAACGGAGGAAAGAAGATGAAAACAGGGAAAAAACTACTCACAGGTACACTTTTGGCGCTTTGCGTCGCTCTATTGGTGCTTTGCAGCGTGCTTGCCATAGGATGGAGCAAGGCGGCAAAAACCAACACCGCACTGCCGGAGGTGCGGAACAACGGCACGGCGATCCAGTGGAAATACAGCGACGAAACCGATTGGCGCGACCTGGTGGCGCTTATCGAGCTGCGGGGCGCTGCCGGAGAAAATGGAAAGAACGGCATTGACGGTAAAGACGGCAAGAACGGTGCCGACGGTAAGAACGGAATAAACGGAAAAGACGGCATTAACGGCGTTGACGGTAAAGACGGAGCCGACGGCAAAGACGGTATAAACGGAAAAGACGGCATTAACGCCAAAAACATAGAGGTGCAACGAGCCGAAACCCACATACAGTGGCGTTACGAGGGCGATGAGTGGCAGAACCTTGTGGCGATAGCCGACATCACAGGCCCCATCGGACAGAACGGTAAGGACGGGGCAAACGGAAAAACGCCGGAGTTCCGCGTGAACGAAAACACATTGCAATGGCGCTACACCGGCGATGAAATATGGCTGAACCTGTACGATCTTTCGGTTTTGAAAGGTCTTGACGGCAAGGATGGTATAAACGGAAAAGACGGAGCCGACGGCAAGGACGGAACAAACGGCATAAACGGGCAAGACGGCGCCGACGGTGCGGACGGTAACACCCCGTTTATCGGTGAGAACGGCAACTGGTGGATCGGAGAAATCGACACAGCCGTAAAAGCCGCAGGCATTGACGGTGCTGACGGTGTTGACGGCGAAAAGGGTGATAAGGGCGACAAAGGTGACCCCGGCGAAAAGGGAGACAAGGGAGATAAGGGTGACAAAGGCGACAAGGGCGACCCTGGTCAGAACGGCGGAAGCTCCGGGTATTTTTACGGCACGGGGTATGTACCGTCAACCCATCTTTCAGACGGTGCAGTTCCCCTGTACTATCGGGAAATGCATAACCGCGGCGGGCTTATATCGTGCACCGAAACAACTCTCAGGCTGAAAAAAGGATATACCTACAATGTGTGTGTAAGCGGCATGGTTAATGCGATGACAAATGATAATAGCGGAAACTATTCCGTTCGGATGACTGACGGTTACGATGATGACTATTGCAGATATATTACACTGATAGAACAAGACGGCAGGGGATCAAATTCTCTCTGCTTCAACAGAATATATGACCTTACCGGCGCGAGAAACGATGTTGAACTCAAATTTTCGCTGGAGCAAGGTGATTACAAAACCTATCTGCTTTCATTCAGAGGCTCTGTTACAATCACCGCTCTTGACTGAGCAGATATACACGAAAACGGAGGTAATAGAATATGAAAAAACGAATACTTAGTATCCTGCTCGCCCTATGTATGCTGTTCTGCCTTGTGCCGATAACGGTTTTTGCCGCAGGTGAGCTACCGGATGTCAAGCTTTCCGTCCCAACGACGTTTGACAAGACAGTGGACCTTACGAAGCAGAACGGAGAATTAAAAATCAAGGACAGCAAGACCTATCTGATCAAGGGCTCCGCAGATCCGAACTGGTATTTTCAGTACCGGATCAAAATCGATGGCAGTAACAATACGCCGCACATCTTTCTAGACGGCGTCCGCATTCAGGCCCCCGAGGACGGCCCTGCCATCGAGCTTTACGGCGGTGCCTCTGCCTGTCTGTACTTTATCGGCGGGGACAGCGAGCTGATCGGCGCGGAGAACTTCGCCGCGCTGCAGAAAAACAAAACCGATGGCTATCTCCGGGTTCTGGTGAAGACGGGGACGAAGCTCACATGCCAGGGCGGCCATCATGGCGCTGGCATCGGAGGCTCAAAGGTCGGAATCAAGAATTTCTCGCAGGGACACGGCATGAACCTTCATTTCGGCTCTCTGGCGACGAATATCTATGGCGGTGAGATTTCTGCGACCAGCGGTGTAGGCGGTGCGGGTATCGGCGGCGGTGCAAACGGCGGCGTCGGCGAGCAGATTTATGTGTATTCCGGCAAGCTGACGGCGATCTCCGTTTCGCAAGGCGCAGGGATCGGCGGAGGTCAGGGTGGCCCCGGACGCCATATTTATATCAGGGGCGGCACGGTGGAGGCCGGCAGCCGGTCAGCCGGAGCCGGAATCGGCAGCGGCGATTTCGCCGGGCCAGGCGCGTCGGAGGATACACATGATATTGAGATTTCCGGCGGAAGTGTCATCGCGTGGAGTAATTATGCCGGCGCAGGCATCGGCGGCGGAAGATACAGCTCAGGCCATGACATTTCCATCATCGGCGGCGAAGTGATGGCGCAAGGCTACTGGGGCGCGGGCATCGGCGGTGGAATGAACGGAGACGGCTGGAACATTCTGATCAGAGACGCAACGCTGACGGCGCAGTCCGTTCCGCTTTATCCGAACCGCGATTATGACGCCGTAGCCATTAACCTCAGCCCTGCAGTCGCGGTCGGAAGAGGCTCAAACCGTTCAGGTTGGACGACGGCGCTGTTCAATCCGGAGTTTGGTCTGACTAGCGAATATAACATCAAAATCGGAGCCTCGGACGGGAAGTCCGTGCGGCTGAGCGCGACCGGGTGGCAGTGGCGTCTCAGCCAGGGACAGTATGAATGGGACTGGGGCACCACGACGGAGCTTCTCATCCCCAACGAAAACGGGCGCGTGGACCTGCAGCGGCTGAGCCTGCCGTATGCCTGCAATTACGGCAGAGTGATCGGCAGGATGAAGCTGCACTGCGAGGAAAGTACCTGCAGCCATGAATTGGGCTGGACAGACAGGGACGGCTGCCACATCTGGGCCTGTAAGCGGCGCGCGGGACCCCGCCGCGGAAATGTCCAAACAAAACGCCAAACACATTCCCGGCGACTGGAGCAATCAGAAGCAGCTCTGCACTGTGTGCGGTCATGTGCTTGAGAGGGACACGAAAGCCCCGGTTATGGAAACTCTGACGGACGGCGAAAGCTACATCGTCGAGGATAACATAGATGGAAATCCCGGCGCGTACACCTTCACCGTGAGCGACCCGGCTGCATCGGGAGAGACGTCCTCCGGCATCAAGTCGGTGACCATCAACGGCGAGCCGCAAGACGGTCCCACCTATTCTCTCCCCGCACCAGACGGTGGCAACAATGACGCAGGAGTGGAATATACCGTGGTCGCGACTGACAACGCGGGAAACGAAACTACGGCGACAGTCAGAATATACAGGAGGCACCACTACACGGTGACCTTTGATTCCACAGGTGGCAGCGAGGTGATAGAAAAAACTATGGCCGTCACCTATGGCGAGCGGCTCGGCGATATGCCCGTGCCAATGCGCACCGGTTACTTTTTCCGTGGCTGGTATGATGCCCCGGTTGAAGGCAAATGCTACGGTAATAGCGATGGCAAAGGCACAAGCCGGTATGACAAGACGGAAAACTGCACCCTGTATGCGCAGTGGGTAATAAACCGGTACACAATAACCTTTGACACTGCAGGCGGCAGTGAAATTGCGCCGATTACACAGGATTACGACACGGCGATCACCGCACCTGCCGACCCGACAAGAGAGGGCTACACCTTTATCGGCTGGGACATGGAAATTCCCGCGACCATGCCTGCCGATAATATGACTGTCACGGCGCAGTGGGAAATCAATCAATACACAATTACCTTTGACACTGCAGGCGGCAGCGAAATCGCACCCGTTACACAGGACTACGGCACACAGATCACCGCTCCTGCCGACCCGACAAGAGAGGGTTACACCTTTATGGGCTGGGATAAGGAAATTCCCACGACCATGCCTGCGAAAAACATCACAATTACGGCGAAATGGAAAGACATCGAAAAGCCCACGGGTGGAATTAAAATCAGCGAGAACAGTTGGAAAGCGTTCCTCAACAATATCACCTTCGGTCTGTTCTTTAAGGGCACGCAGGAGGTGACAATCACCGCAGCCGACAACAGCGGCGAGATGGTAACGGTTGAATATCTGCTGTCAGATAAGGAATTGACAAAAGCTGAGCTTGACGGCATGACCTTCACAGCGTACACCGCACTGTTTTGCATTGACCCTGATAACGAATATATTATCTATGTCAGAGTGACCGATAAGGCGGGCAACATGGACTACATTTGCTCGGACGGAATTGTGCTTGACGGAACAAGCCCGGTTATCACGGGCATAGAAAACGGCAAGATCTATTGTGCGGCACAGACGGTTACGATCACCGAGAAATATGTGGATACCGTCACCGTAAACGGCACAAAGGTCACGCTTGACGAAAACGGCAGCTTTGTCCTCTCTCCGGCAGACGGCGGGCAGAAAATCGTTGTCACCGACAAGGCGGGCAACACCGCCGAGATGACCGTAACGGTCAACGACGGGCACACCTTCGGTGACTGGACATCAAACGGCGATGGCACACACACCCGCCAATGCACGGCAGACGGCTGTACGGAAGGCGTCGAAACGGATAATTGTACCGATGAGGATAAAAATCACAAATGTGATATCTGCGGAAAGATAATCTCCAACCACACCGACTTAAAGCATTTCCCGGCCAAGGCGGTGACCGAGGATTCCGAGGGCAATATCGAGTATTGGTACTGCAGCGGCTGCGGAAAGTATTACAGTGACAAGGACGGCACCAAGGAAATCGCCAAAGCCGACACCGTAACGGCGAAGCTGCCGAAGTCTCCCCAGACCGGCGACAACAACAATCTTATGCTGTGGATCGCACTGCTCTTTATCAGCGGCGGCGCTTGCACGGCGCTTACCGTGAAACGCAAAAAATCGTATCGACCCGGAGGTAATGCAAAATGAAAAAACGAATACTCAGTATCCTGCTCGCCCTATGTATGCTGTTCTGCCTTGTGCCGACCACAGCGTTTGCCGAGGGTGAGACAGCAACGGGCTCTGCTGCGATACAGCTTGGCACAGATGCACTAAGTAAAAATGTAAACACAGCGACCGCATCGACCGTGTATTTCGGGCAAGACCATGAAAATAATCCCGCTGCATGGCGTGTGATCGGCTATAACGGAAACGGCGTTGCAAGCGCACAGTGGGATATGACCCTGCTTGCGGCGGGCAATATGAGCTCAGGGTTGCAATTTGCCGATTTCGGAGCAAGCAACGAATATGCACCGAGTAATTTGAAAACCGCAATAGACGCGCTTGCAAAAAAGCTGACGACAGAAGAAAATGCTGCCGTAAAGAAACGGACGCTTACAAGTGGAGGCTACACCGGAGAAAATACCGACTGTGTAGCAGGAGGGCAGGTGGATAACGCTGTATTCTGGCCGCTTTCCTCAAAAGAGGCAAATGCGGTAAAAGAGGATTTGCGTGTCGTGGATCCCGAGCATCCGACTTGGGCGACAAGCAATTGGTGGCTGCGCTCCCCTGGTTACTCTAATCACGATGCCGCCACCGTGCGTGGTGATGGTTCTGTCGTCTACTCTGGGAACGCTATCAACAGTTGGTGGTGTGCTCGTCCCGCTTTTAACTTAAATTCAAGCTCCGTACTCTTTACATCCGCCGCTGTGGGAGGAAAGCCTGACGGAGGCTTGACCCCGATTTCCGAATACACTGGAAACGAATGGAAGCTGACGTTGAAGGACAGCAACCGCAATTTTGCCGTAACGGAAACAACCGTCAGCGGCGACCCCGGCGATACCGTTACGCTGCATTACACCGGGGCGACCGCAGGGATAAATGAATATATCTCTGTCATCCTTGCGGATAACAGCGGCGCACAGTATTATGGCAGAGTAGCGCAGCCTACTGTCGAAAACGGAACGGTTGAGATCAAAATCCCGTCCGGCCTTGCACCGGGCAGCTATACCTTAAAGGTCTTCAGCGAGCAGTGCAACGGCGAAAAAAAGACCGACTATGCAAGCGATTTTGTAGACATCGATCTCACCGTTGGGTATCAAGAGCAGTTTTCCCTCGCTCCCGGCGGCACGTATTACTTTGACCTCTCCGGCGAGAACATTCCCGGCACGGCTAACGGCAGCCTGCCGGATGCGTCGCTGCACTATGTTCCCTTTACCTACGCAGGAACGGTGAACGCCTACAAGCTCACATCAGCAATGGCGACCACCGACGAATATGCACAGCAGAATAAATACGCCCACAGCCTGTTTGTGGCGGACTATGCCGTAACGCATGCGGTAAGATGGTATGGCCTGAATGACGAAGGTCTGATTTTCGGCAAAAATTATGCCAGCGGCGGCGTGGACTATACCCTGCGCGCACCGTCTGTGGGAAGTGACGCTACAGGTTTGGGCGATTCCGATCCCGGCGTGCCCCAAAGCAACGAATGGGACACGATGCTGAATAAGGACAGCGGATATATCCAAAACTGGAATGAAATGTTTTCGTGGGGACAGGATACTGTTTCTTTCGACGCGTTGCGCCGTGCGGTTCGCGGGTACGATTCGGCCCGCCACTGGCTCCACAGCTATGCTGCGAGATCCTACTCGAACCACGGTTTCCGCCCCGTCCTTGAAGTTCGGAACCCCAACACACTGGGTCCTGACGGGCTGAAGGCCGTTACCCTTGCCCTTGGCGGCGGCAAGCTGGGCGGCAGCTCCGATGCTATTCACATCATCGTGAAAACCGGCAGCGAGTTTACCGCGCCTGCGTCCGACGGTTTGAACCGCCCGGACGGAAATACAGGCAGCTACTTTATGTGGCTTGGCAGCGATGGCAAGCTCTACGCACCCGGTGCCCGTGTTCCGGCGGACGTTACCAAGCTCACGGCGCAGTTTGCTTTATCAGAACAGTTTTCCCTCAAACCCGGCGGCAGATATTACTTTGACCTCTCCGGCGAGGACATTCCCGGCACGGTGAACGGCAATTTACCGGACAGCACTCTGCACTATGTTCCCTTTACCTATGCGGGAACGATAGAAGCCTACAAGCTCACGTCTGCGATGGCGACCACCGAGGAATATGCACAGCAGAACAAATACGCCCACAGCCTGTTTATTGCGGACTACAATGTAACGCATACGGTAAGCTGGGATGACTTAAATACGAAAAGTCTGATTTTCGGCAAAAATTATGCCAGCGGCGGCGTGGACTATACCCTGCGCGCACCGTCTGTGGGAAGTAACTCTACAGGTTTGGGCGATTCCCGACGCGGCGTGCCCCAAAGCAACGAATGGGACGCGGTGCTGAACAAGAACAGCGGATATATCCAAAACTGGAATAAAATGTATTTGTGGGGACAGGATGTTTCTTCTGTCGACGCGTCGTACCGGGCGCGCCGCGGGTACTCTTCGGCCCGCAACTGGTACAGCAACTCTGCTACGGGCTCCAACCCGAGCCTCGGTTTCCGCCCCGTCCTTGAAGTCCTGAACGCTGAAACACTGGGTTCTGACGGACTGAAGGTCGTTACCCTTGACCTTGGCGGCGGCACGCTGGGTAATAGCTCCGAGGATATTCAAATCATCGTGAAAACCGGCAGCGAGTTTACCGCGCCTGCGTCCGACGGCATGACCCGCCCGGACGGAAATACAGGCAGCTACTTCATGTGGCTTGGCAGCAATGGCAATTCCTACGCCCCCGGCGGCAGTGTTCCGGCGGACGTTACCAAGCTCACAGCGCAGTTTGCTTTATCAGAACAGTTTTCCCTCACCCCCGGCGGCACCTATTACTTTGACCTCTCGGCAATGGGTATTCCCGGCACGGTGAACGATGCTCTGCCGGATAATACCCTGCACTATGTGCCTTTTACCTACGCAGGGACGGTGGACGCCTACAAGCTCATGTCGGAGATGGCAACCACCGAGGAATATGCACAGCAGAAAAAATATCCCCACAGCCTGTTTGTGGCGGAATATGTCGTAACGCATACGGTAAGCTGGAATGACTTAGATACTGCGAGTCTGATTTTCGGCAAGGACTATGTCGCCGGCAGCGTGGACTATACCCTGCGCGCACCGTCTGTGGGAAGTAGTTATACAGGCTCAGGTGATTCAGAACGCGGCACGCCCAAAAGCAACGAATGGGATAAGATACTGGATAAGGACGACGGATATATCAAAAACTGGAGGGAGATGCTTTCGTGTGGACAAGATACTACTATAAGAATTTCGGCGTCGTCCCGTGCGGTTCGCGGGTGGAACCGTTCGGCCCGTTTCTGGACCAGCTACAATACCTCGTCTTCTTCTTCTTACCCGACCTTCGGCTTCCGCCCCGTCCTTGAAGTCCCGAACCCCGGCACGCTGGGCGCTGACGGGCTGAAAGCCGTTACCCTCAACCTTGGCGGCGGCAAGCTGGGCGGCAGCTCCGATGCTATTCACATCATCGTGAAAAACGGCAGCGCATTTACCGCCCCTGCGTCCGACGGCCTGACCCGCCCGGCCGGAGATACAGGCAGTTACTTTATGTGGCTTGACAGCAATGGCAATTCCTACGCCCCCGGTGCCAGTGTTCCTGCTGATGTGACGGAACTGACGGTGCAGTGGACAGCCCCGACCTATACCGTCACGCTGAACGCGGGCGACGGCACTATCAACAGCGGCAATGTCACCTCCTACACCTACGGCGTGGGCGCAACACTCCCGACAGATGTGACGCGCACCGGGTACACCTTCAAGGGCTGGTATGACAACGAAAATCTGACCAGCTCTCCTGTTACGGCGATCAGCAACACCGAAACGGGCAATAAGGAATATTGGGCGAAGTGGGAGATCAATCAATATACCATCACAGTCAAACCCGAAAACGGCAAAGCGGATATTACCATAACGCAGGATTACGGCACACCAATTACCGCTCCTGCCGACCCGACAAGAGAAGGATATACCTTTATCGGCTGGGGCAGGGAAATTCCCACGACCATGCCCGCCGAGGATATGACTGTCACGGCGCAGTGGAAAGACATCGAAAAGCCCACGGGCGAAATGAAAATCAGCGAGAACAGTTGGAAAGCGTTCCTCAACAACATCACATTCGGTCTGTTCTTTAAGGACACGCAAACGGTTACGATCACCGCAGTCGACAACAGCGGTGAGACGGTAACGATTGAATATCGGCTGTCAAATAAGGAATTGACAAAAGCGGAGCTTGACGGCATAACCTTCACAGCGTACACCGCACCCTTCGGCATTGACCACGATAACGAATACATTATCTATGTCAGACTGACCGATAAGGCGGGCAATACGGACTACATCTGCTCGGACGGCATTGTGCTTGACGGCACAAGCCCGGTTATCACCGGCATTGAGGACGGCAAAATCTATTGCGAGGCACAGACGGTCACCGTTGACGAAAAGTATGTGAACACCATCACCGTAAACGGCACGGAGGTCACGCTTGACGAAAACGGCAGCTTTACCCTTGCTCCGGCAGACGGCGGGCAGAACATCGTTGTCACCGACAGGGCGGGCAACACCACCGAGATGACCGTAACGGTCAACAACGGTCATACCGGCGGCACAGCCACTTGCACCGAAAAAGCGGTATGCGAAGTCTGCGGTAAAGCCTACGGAGAGCCTGACCCGAAGAACCACACCGACTTAAAGCATATCCCCGCCAAAGCGGCGACCGAGGATGCCGAGGGCAACATCGAGTATTGGTACTGCAGCGGTTGCGGAAAGTATTACAGTGATAAAGACGGCACCAAGGAAATCACCAAAGCCGACACCGTAACGGCGAAGCTGCCGAAGTCTCCTCAGACCGGCGATATAAGCAACCTCATGCTGTGGATCGCACTGCTGTTTGTAAGCGGCGGTGTTCTGACAGGTGTAACGGTATTTGATAATAGGAAAAGGCATTCCGTCAAATAATCAGAGATAAGTAACAATTAACGAACCATCATGGAAACATCGCAAATACGGCACAGAGGGCATAAAAACCGCTGTGCCGTATTTATTTCCTTGGCGACTGTTTTGGGGAAATAAGCAATTTCTCGGTCATAACCCAAAAATTTTTTGCCGGATTCCATGTATACTGTGTATTTCACACTTATGCCTTTTTCACTTTTGCTCCGGCAGCTGATACACTGATATCAACAGATACCAAATACAGCGAGGTAATTATGAAAACAAAGAGAAGCCCCTAACAATCCCTCATGCGGCTTAAAGCACAACATAGTGCCATAAAAAGCGGCGCCCTGCCGTTTTCAAGCGACAAGGTGAAAAAAATGGAACAGATATTTAATGCATTTTATGGGTTCACTGTAAACAGTGTTGATTTAGATGGAGATGTAGCAGCTGATATGGCTGAAGTGTTCTTAGATTATAAATATCAATGCTTATTATAAACGATTGCTGCAATTTTGTCATTCATTTCAGAGTGGAAAAACAGATTTAAAAAATAGACAATGAGTTTGGAATGTGCTACAATCCAATGTAGTACACAGATGTTAGAGTATTGCTTGGTTTGAAAGGAATAGACAGAATGATAGCAATTATAGATTATGATGCCGGAAATATAAAGAGCGTTGAGAAAGCGCTTGAGTATCTTGGACAGGAGACGGTTGTCACGAATGACAGCAAGCTGATTAAGAGTGCAGACAAAGTTGTGCTTCCGGGTGTCGGATCGTTTGGTGATGCTATGGAGAGACTGAATAAGTATGGATTGACAGATACGATACGCGAGGTTGCTGATATGGGAAAGCCTTTTCTGGGAATATGCCTGGGATTGCAGCTGTTATTTGACAGCAGCGAGGAATCACCGGGAGTCGAAGGTCTTGGGATATTGCCGGGAAAGATAATCAGGTTCCCGGAAGACAAAGGCTTCAAGATACCGCAGATAGGATGGAATTCACTGGATATTAAGCCGGGTGCAAGGCTGTTTAAGGGCGTGCCGGATCAGCCATATGTGTATTTTGTACATTCGTATTACCTGAAGGCGGATGATGAGAATATTGTGGCTGCGACAAGCGAGTATGCGGCACATGTGCACGCATCGATTGAGAAAGATAATATTTTTGCATGTCAGTTTCATCCGGAAAAAAGTGGTGAGATTGGATTAAAGATACTTGAGAATTTTGCGAATCTGTAGGAGTTGTCATATGTATACCAAAAGAATAATACCATGCCTGGACTGTAATAACGGAAGGGTAGTTAAAGGAACTAATTTTGTTAATCTGAGAGATGCCGGAGATCCGGTTGAAGTGGCGGCGGCATATGATAAAGCCGGTGCGGATGAACTTGTATTTCTTGATATAACGGCAACGTCTGACGGAAGAAATACGACAGTTGACCTTGTAAGGAGAGTTGCAGCCAAGGTTTTTATACCTTTTACGGTAGGAGGCGGAATCAGGAGCATTGAAGATTTTAAAGTACTCCTAAGGGAAGGCGCGGATAAAATATCGATAAATTCGGCGGCAATAGACAGACCGGAGCTGATAAGTGAGGCAGCATTAAAGTTTGGAAGCCAGTGTGTTGTGGTTGCGATAGATGCGAAACACAGAACAGATGGCGATGGCTGGGAAGTGTATAAGGCCGGAGGCCGGATCAATACAGGACTTGATGCTGTGGAGTGGGCGAAGAAAGCATATGAGCTTGGCGCCGGAGAAATACTTCTTACAAGTATGGATGGAGACGGGACAAAGGCAGGATATGATATAGAGCTTACGAGGACAATTGCGGACAGTGTGGGAATTCCGGTAATTGCATCCGGCGGAGCAGGAACGATGGAGCATTTTTATGATGCTTTTGCTAAAGGACATGCAGAAGCAGCACTTGCGGCATCACTTTTTCACTATAAGGAATTAGAGATAACGGATTTAAAGAAATATCTTAAAGATAAAGGTATTTCAGTGAGGATTTGATAATGGCAGCGATAAATAACGATTGGCTTAAAGCAATGTCGGAAGAATTTCATAAGCCGTATTACAGAGATTTATTTTATTTTGTTAAAGATGAATATTCCAAGGAGGTTATATACCCACCGGCAGATGATATTTTTAATGCATTCCATTTTACACCGCTTAACAAGGTAAAGGTTCTGCTGCTTGGACAGGATCCCTATCATAATGTGAATCAGGCGCACGGACTCAGTTTTTCGGTTCCGCCGGATCAGAAAGAGATACCGCCATCATTGCAGAATATCTATAAAGAACTGCATGATGATCTGGGATGCTATATACCGAATAACGGATACCTCAAACATTGGGCGGACCAGGGTGTATTGTTGCTCAATACCGTGCTTACCGTAAGAGCACATCAGGCCAATTCACATCAGGGCAGAGGCTGGGAACAGTTCACTGACGCGGTCATTCAGGCGGTCAACGCGCAGGACAGACCGATTGTGTATCTGTTGTGGGGTGCGCCGGCAGGTAAGAAGGCGGCTATGCTCACGAATCCGAAGCACCTTGTGCTCAAGGCACCGCACCCGAGCCCGCTTTCGGCGTACAGAGGCTTCTTTGGATGCAGGCATTTCAGTAAATGCAACGAATTTCTTAAGGCCAATGGGGTTGAACCGATTGACTGGCAGATACCGAATATTTAACAGAATATGTTTTTTGGAAGCAGGGTGAAAATTCATCCTGCTTTTTTGAGACCAAAGGGGTGTAAATGCGTACATAATAGGTGAAAGCGCTTTTGAATCAGGCAAGGGAGGTGAACAGCGTGAATGATTCAGAGATTATAGAGCTTTATTTTCAGAGAGATGAGCAGGCTATTAAGGAAACGGATTCAAGATACGGAGGACTTTGTCACCATATTGCATATAATATTTTAAACAACAAAGAAGATGCGGAGGAATGTGTCAGTGATGCTTATGTCGGTGTGTGGAATGCGATACCACCGGCGAGACCGGACAATTTTATGGCTTTTATAAGCAGGATAACCAGAAATTTATCGTTAAAAAAACTGGAATTTATCACCCGCGATAAGCGTTCAAGAGATATGTCGGTCTCGCTCGAAGAGCTTGAAGCGGTCCTTCCGGATGAAAGATGTGTGAAAGATATTACCGGGGAAGAGCTTGGAAACGCCATAAGCAGGTTTTTACGCGGACAGAAGGCGGAAGCCAGAAATGTTTTTATCCGGAAATACTATTTTTTTGACTCCGTTAAGGAAATTGCGGCAAGATACTCATTTACTGAAAGCAAAGTGAAAAATATGTTGTTGCATACCCGTAAGAAGTTAAGAGATTATCTGGTAAAGGAGGATATCTGGATATGAAAATAGTAAACGCAATAGGAAATATTGACGATAAGCTGATTGAATCAGCGGAAAAAAGCAGCCGGAAACCGCGGCGTTTGTGGGTAAAGTGGTGCAGTGCGGCTGCTGCGGCAGTTGTGTTGGTGCTTGCCGGTATTCTGATAGCGCCGCATCTGACACATAATAACAATAGCGGTGGCGAACGCGTATACAAATACCATGTCAACGGAGCTGAGAGCAATATTGTGTGGCCGTGGAAATACCTTACCGATGGTGAAAAATATCGTACCATAAGTCTGGACAACACGACATATAATATAAGAAATTGTCGCATAATCGGTGATGAATTTCTGGGAGAAACAATCGGCGATGCAGTGGCGTCCGGAACGGATGATACAACAGGTAAGAAATATACGGCAACATTTAAGGTACGAAAGATTAAAGGAATTGCGCCTGAATATATGGTGGCGGCCGGAAATGACAAAGATTTCTATGTATATATGGTGAGTGACTTCAAGGATCCGGCTACCGTCGGTGAACTGTTAGAAAACTATAACCTTAGACAGAATATGCGTTTGGACAATTTTACGGAATGTTACGGATATGATGAAAAAGGCAATTACAGCATAGAGAATGATTCATATATTTGGGATGTATTAACGGGATATTCGGACGCAAAACTGTGTTCAGATGATGCATTTAACAGGGATGGCATTGAGTATCTGACATTCTGCGTGAGTTCAGACGCACTTGGCGTGTATAAGAAAGTGATTTATATATCTGAAAGCGGGTATCTTGAAACCAATATTCTGGATTACGGTTACACATATTATATCGGGGAAAAAACAGCGCGTGAAATTATTGATTATGCCAGAAAGAACGGCAGAAAAGCAGAAAAAGTCGTATACGAGGCATCAATAGATGGTACGCTGACTGAAATAGGCGACGGATATGTTCTTATAGATGACAGCATTCTTTGCGAAGATGCCGGAAAAGGCAGAGTGTACAAGGTTTACACTGATGACATAAGGATGAGAAGATGTATTGAACTCGGAAATATCCAAACCGGAGATATAGTGTCCGCAAAGTACGATGGCGATATTTCCGAAAATAATGAAGTGAGCGGGGCATACTCGATATATACCGGAGAGCTTGTCAGCGGCGGACTTATAATACCGGAGTAACTAATAATACAATATTAAAGGGATGTAAAAGCTTATGGCTTTTACATCCCTTTTGTTTTATATGTTTTTCATTGCTGTTGCAAGCATGAGTTTAATTCTGTTAAGCTGGTTGACTTCGCTTGCACCGGAATCATAATCGACGGCGATGATGTTGGCATCAGGGAACGCCTGACGGATTTCCTTGATGACACCCTTACCAACAATGTGGTTAGGCAGACAGCCGAACGGCTGGCAGCATACGATATTCTTGGTGCCGCTGTTGATCAACTCTACCATTTCGCTTGTGAGCAGCCAGCCTTCACCGGTCTGGTTACCGCTTGATACATAAGGAACGGAAAGTTTCTGTAAATCCGAGATATGCTTCGGTGCATGGAAACGTTTGCTCTGTGCAAGAAGTCTGCCGGAACGCTTTCTTAAGCCTTCAAGGAGTGTGATGACAGTTTTGTTGATCATCAATGACTTACGGCTTGCTCCAAGATGCTCTGTCTTAAAGTAAGCATTCTGCGCACAGTACAGGAAAAATCCCATAAAATCAGGTACAACGGCTTCGCAGCCTTCCTTTTCCAGAAGTTCGACAATATTGTTATTAGCGGTAGGATGGAATTTGACAAGTATCTCACCGACAACGCCGACACGCGGTTTGGTTATATCAAGAAGTGGGAGATTATCAAATTCATCTATTATCTGTTTAACAACTTTATTGAATTTGCGGACCGACAAATGCGGGTCATCAAAACTCTTCGCACATAAGTCGCGCATTTTATCTGCCAGTGCGTTGGCTGAACCCGGAACCTTTTCGTAAGGCCTTGTCCTGTAGAGGACGTTCATGATTACATCACCATATTGTAAAGCCATCATGGCTTTCTTGAGAAGAGTATAATTATATTTCAGTCCCGAATTATGTTCAATACCCTGAGCACTGAGTGAAATTACAGGGATGTGTTCAAGACCGGCTTTTATAAGAGCTCTTCTGATAAAACCAATGTAGTTGCTTGCACGGCATCCGCCTCCGGTCTGTGTGATTACGACCGCAGTACGGTTCAGATCATATTTGCCTGAAAGGAGTGCTTCCATAATCTGACCGGTAATTATGATTGAAGGATAGCATGCATCGTTATTAACGAATCTGAGTCCGGTGTCAACAGCCGATTTGTCCATGTTCTGCAGCATTACAAAACGGTACCCACATGAATTGAGTGCTGGTTGTAAAATATTAAAATGCATTGGCGAGAGCTGAGGACAAAGTATTGTATATTTATCATCCTGCATTTCCTTGGTGTATTCAACACGCTGATATGCGGCCGGTTGGATTTTGCGTACATATTTGTTATGTTCGCGTACCTTAAGGGCAGCGATAAGCGAACGGATTCGGATTCTTGCCGCACCGAGGTTATTGACCTCATCAATCTTAAGGACTGTATATATTTTGCTTCCGGATGAGAGAATGTCATTAACACAGTCCGTTGTTACGGCATCAAGTCCGCATCCGAAGGAGTTAAGCTGAATCATATCGATGTCATCCCGGGTCTTTACGTAACTTGCGGCTGCGTAGAGACGGGAATGGTAAGTCCACTGGTCCATTACAATTATAGGACGTTCAACCTTGCCGAGATGACAGATGGAATCCTCTGAAAGTACGGCAATGCCGTAGGAGTTGATAAGCTCCGGTATTCCGTGGTTGATCTCCGGGTCAATATGGTAAGGACGGCCTGCAAGGACAATGCCATGGCGTCCTGTTTCTTCAAGATATTTAAGGATTCTTTCACCCTCTGCGCGGATCTGCATACGGCAGGAAATCATTTCGTCCCAGCCTGCTTTACATGCGGCTGCGGTTTCGGATGACGGAATACCGAATTCCTTCTCAAATACCTTGCAAAGCTCTTTGCTTGCAACCTCTTCATTGGCAAATGAGATGAACGGATTCATGAATCTGACATCATTATCCTTGAGTTCCTCCATATTGTTTTTGATGTTTTCACCATATGAGGTGACAATAGGACAGTTGAAATGATTATTGGTGGTCTCATCTTCACATCTCTCATATGGGATACATGGCATAAATATGAACTTGATGCCCTGATGTATCAGCCAAGATACATGTCCGTGGACAAGCTTGGCCGGATAACATTCCGATTCACTTGGAATGGATTCTATGCCGAGTTCATATATCTGTCTGCTCGATTTAGGCGAAAGCACAACCCTGAAACCAAGCTTTGTGAAAAATGTATGCCAGAACGGGTAGTTCTCATACATATTAAGGGCTCTTGCAAGGCCTACGGTTCCGCGCGGAGCCTTATCAGGGTCAAGCGATTTGTATGAGAAAAGAAGCTTGTTCTTAAATTCATACATATTAGGAAGGTGGTCCTTGTTACGTTCCTTTCCGAGACCGCGTTCACAACGGTTTCCGGAGATAAACTGGCGGCCACCGTTGAATTTATTGATCGTGAGAAGACAGTGGTTATTACATCCCTGACATCTTGTCATGCTTGTTTCATATTTAAGTGCCATTATCTGTTCAAGACCAAGCATGGAGCTTTCCTGACCTTCATAACGCTCGCGCGCGATGAGTGCGGCACCGAAAGCACCCATAATTCCTGCGATATCAGGTCTAATGGCTTCGACTCCGGCTATTTTTTCAAAGCTTCTGAGTACGGCGTTGTTATAGAAAGTACCGCCCTGGACTACGATATTTTTGCCAAGCTCTCTTGCATCTGAAAGCTTGATAACCTTGTAAAGGGCGTTCTTGATTACGGAATATGCAAGTCCGGCAGAGATGTCGGCGACGGTTGCGCCTTCCTTCTGTGCCTGCTTAACCTTGGAGTTCATAAATACGGTGCATCTGGTTCCGAGGTCTATAGGATGCTCCGCAAAAAGAGCGGCTTTGGCAAAATCCTGAACCGAATAGTTGAGGGATTTGGCAAATGTCTCGATGAACGAACCACAGCCTGAAGAACATGCTTCATTAAGCTGTACGCCGTCAACCGTGTGATCCTTAATCTTAATGCATTTCATGTCCTGACCGCCGATATCAAGTATGCAGTCTACTTCCGGGTCGAAGAAGGCAGCGGCGTAATAATGTGAAACCGTCTCAACCTCGCCTTCATCAAGCATAAGAGCGGATTTGATAAGCGCTTCACCATATCCGGTAGAGCAGGAGCGGACGATATGTACATCCTCGGGAAGCTTATTATATATGTCGGTAATTGCCCTGATGGATGTGGCAAGAGGGCTTCCGTTATTGTTATCATAGAACGAGTAAAGAAGAGTTCCGTCCTCGGCAACGAGGGCAACCTTGGTTGTTGTTGAACCGGCATCGATACCCATATAGCAGTTGCCCTTGTATGTGGCAAGATCACCTTTTTTAACGGTTGCTTTGTCATGACGTGCAATGAAATCGTCATATGCTTTCTTATCAGCAAAAAGCGGTTCCATACGTTCAACTTCAAAATCCATCTTAATGTTGGACGAGAGTCTTTCAATAAGTGCATCAATGTCTGCTTCGGCATCTTCTTTGTAAGCCAGTGCTGAACCGATTGCAGCAAAGAGGTGCGAGTTATCCGGAGCAATTATGTACTCATCGGTAAGATGAAGTGTCCTGATAAATGCTTCTTTGAGTTCGGAAAGAAAGTGCAGTGGGCCGCCTAAGAATGCGACATGTCCGCGTATCGGCTTACCGCATGCGAGACCGCTTATTGTCTGGTTGACAACAGCCTGAAAAATAGAGGCGGATAAATCCTCTTTCGTGGCACCTTCATTAATGAGCGGCTGGATATCGGTCTTGGCGAACACACCGCATCTGGCTGCGATAGGGTATATTGCTTTATAATTCTTGGCATACTCATTAAGACCGGCAGCATCAGTCTGAAGCAGTGACGCCATCTGGTCAATGAATGAGCCTGTACCGCCGGCACAGATTCCGTTCATTCTCTGATCGATACCGCCTGTAAAATATATGATTTTGGCATCCTCACCACCGAGCTCGATTGCGACATCGGTCTGCGGTGCATAGTGGCGCAGCGCAGTTGATACGGAAACAACCTCCTGGTTAAATGGAATTTCAAGATGGTTGGCGAGTGTAAGTCCGCCGGAACCGGTAATCACGGGATGTACCGAAATAGGACCCGTTATTTCGCGGGCCTTTCTTAAGAGATTTGCTAAAGTATCCTGAATATTGGCATAATGTCTCTCATAATCGGAAAAAATTATGTCATCATTATCATTCATCAATGCAACCTTTACGGTTGTGGAACCGATATCGATTCCAAGTTTGTATAAATTACTCATATTGTGCGGCGTAAAGTGCCGTACCTCCTTATAAAAATCAATTAAATTTAACAATTTCTTAACAAATCTTTATTATATATGAAAGAACTTCTTTTTTCAACTGTGATGATGTAAAAAAAATATTAAAAAAAACTAAAGTAAACGGAATTCTTGACAAAGCATTATGGGTAAAATATAATTAGTTGAATGAAAAATTTGAAACGGAAGGAAGTGGACATATGGAAAGCGGACCTGATAATTATCACAGTTGTACCTTGGGAAAATACTATTTTCATATGGCTGCGGACTGTATGCGTTAGACGGGCTTTCAGAAATCCAACCGTAGCCATAAGGAGGAACTATGGTTAAGATTTTTAAGACTGCCGAAAGCGGAGTCCTTCAGATTGAGAATTTTGAACCCGGATGCTGGGTGGCTATGACGAACCCGACAGCCGAGGAACTGCATGAGGTTGCGACCAGATATGATATCGATGCTACTGATATGAGGGCACCTCTTGATGAAGAAGAACGTTCAAGAATTGATGTCGAGGATAATTATACACTTATCCTTGTTGATATACCTACTATTGAGGAGAGAAATGAGAAGGACTGGTATGGTACAATACCATTATCGATTGTGTTATGCAATGACACAATAATTACTGTCTGTCTTGAAGATACTCCGGTTCTCACGGCCTTTATGGACGGAAGAGTCAGGAATTTCTATACACATATGAAGACGAGATTTATTTTTCAGATACTTTACCGGAATGCGACGCTGTATCTGAATTACCTCAGAATTATTGACAGACGAAGCGACAGCATAGAACAGAAGCTTCATGAAGCTACGCGTAATAAGGAACTTATCGAACTTCTCGAATTGGAGAAATCCCTTGTGTTCTTCACAACATCGCTTAAGGCGAATGAGATAGTTCTTGAGAAACTGCTTAAGTTCAGTGCCATCAAAAAATACCCGGAGGACGAGGACCTTATAGAAGATGTAATTGTAGAGAATAAGCAGGCTATTGAGATGGCCAATATATACAGTGGAATTCTTAACGGAACGATGGATACTTTCGCATCGGTTATATCCAATAACCAGAACAGTGTTATGAAGTTTCTTACCACGATAACAATTGTGCTTTCAATCCCTACCATGATTGCCAGCTTTTACGGAATGAATGTCAAGTCGTTTTCAATGCCGTTTGCTGACAGCGAATGGGGATTCCCGATTGTAATAGGAATATCACTTATTATATCGTTGATAATAGCATTTATCTTCCGTAAAAAAGACTTGTTTTAGAAAGCAGGAGATGACATAATATGAATTTTATATATAAACTGGAACATAAATTCGGCAGGTTTGCCATACGTAATCTTTCACTTATACTGATTCTGTGTTATGTGGCGGGATATATTATCGAATTTGCGGCACCGGCATTTATGGGGTATCTCACACTTAATCCATACGCAATCGTACACGGACAGGTGTGGAGAATTGTAAGCTGGATCCTTATTCCGCCGGGAGAGAATAATATATTCTTTGCGATAATCATGCTGGTGTTCTATTATTCAATAGGAACGTCGCTTGAGAGGACATGGGGAACATTCCAGTATAATCTTTATCTGTTTGCCGGTATGTTTTTTACATTAATCGGAAGCTTTCTTATGATGGGATTCTGCTATTTGTTCAGACCGGAACTTTTGAACGGAATATACAGTGAATACACTGTTTTTGAGTCACTTTCATATGTGTTCAGCACATATTATGTCAATATGTCGATATTTCTGGCATATGCTGCGACATTCCCGGATAATCAGGTGCTGTTGATGTTTATTATACCGATCAAGGTTAAATGGCTGGGTGTTGTATATGGTGCCTTCCTTGTGTATGAGATGATTTCCGGCATGTTAATGAATGGGAACGTTGGATTTGTATATCCTTTTGTGATAGGTTCTTCGATGCTCAATTTTATTGTATTTTTCTTCACAACGCGCAATTATATCCGGATGAACCGCTCACAGCGGAAGATGCACCGCGATTTTGCCAGAAAGCAGAGAACTGATAAGGCGGCACGGAATGCAGGAATCACCAAGCACCGTTGTGCGGTCTGCGGAAGAACGGAGAAGGACGGAGATGACCTTGTATTCAGGTTCTGCTCCAAGTGTGCAGGCAATTATGAATATTGCCAGGACCATCTGTACACGCACATTCACAAGACTAACTAAGCAGAATAGGAATATTTATACCCGCTATGCCGGCTGACACGGTGTGGCGGGATTTTTTTCACGCAATTGTCACATTAAATACACAAATAAAACATTTTTTGGACTAATTTTAACCATAAATTTTTCATATAATATTTTGTAAATTGGCTGAATGTAAGGAGGAATCAGTTGTGATTGAAGTTAAGAATCTGGTCAAGAAATATGGCAGTCATACAGCCGTTGACAATCTGTCGTTTACACTTGAACCGGGAAGAATTTACGGTTTTCTGGGACCGAACGGTGCCGGTAAATCCACTACAATGAATATAATAACGGGATATCTTGGTGCGACAAGCGGTGATGTCATAATAGACGGACATAATGTGCTTGACGAACCGGAGGAAGCCAAGAAATGCATAGGATACCTGCCGGAGATACCGCCGCTTTATACGGATATGACTGTTAACGAATATCTGCATTTTGCCGCGAAGCTTAAGAAACTTCCGAAAGATAAATCAGAGGATTTCATCGAACAGGCGAAGGAGATGGCTCATGTCAAGGATGTGGAGGGCAGGCTTATAAAGAATCTGTCCAAAGGTTACAGACAGAGAGTCGGACTTGCATATGCGGTCCTTGGTTTTCCGGATATAATAATACTTGATGAGCCGACAGTAGGCCTTGACCCGAAGCAGATTATCGAGATAAGGGACCTTATTAAAGAACTTGCGAAGAATCATACGGTCATTTTAAGTTCGCATATTCTTTCGGAAGTCAGTGAAGTATGTGATTATGTATTGATAATATCCCATGGACGTCTGGTTGCCAGCGATACGATAGATAATCTGTATAAATATATGGGTGAGACCTGTGAACTTGAGATTCTGGCCAAAGCTGACGAAGGAAGCTTCAGAAATGCCATTGCAGAGGTGCCGGGAATAAATGAGACGGAATGTAAGACAGAAGATGATTTTGTCAAGGCAACGATTGATTATGACGGCAAGGATGATACACTTGAAGCTGTTTTTTATGCACTGGCACAGAGCCGCATACCGGTTTATGAAATGCATAAAATAACCAAGTCGCTTGAGGAACTCTTCATTGAGCTTACAGCCGACACAAAGGAGGCCGAATAATGGGTGCAATATTTTCAAAAGAAATTAAATCCTTCTTTAATTCTATGTTGGGATATGTTTTCTGCGCGGTAATGATTATCCTGATAGGAATATATTTTTACATATATAATCTTTCATATGGATATCCGAGGTTCTCATATTCACTTATGAGTGCGCTTTCGATAATGATGTTTGCAACGCCGCTTTTGACAATGCGTTCTTTTGCCGAGGAAAGAAAGAGCCGCACCGACCAGATGCTTCTTACGACACCGGTCAGGATATGGCAGATTGTGCTTGGCAAATTCCTGGCATATGCGGTTATATATGCAATACCGTTGCTTGTGTCATGTCTGTGCCCGCTTATCATTAATCTTAAGGGAAGCACATCATATCTTAAGGTTGACTATCTCACAATATTTACGGCGTTCTTCTTTGGACTTGTGTACATCAGCATTGGTGTGTTCATATCATCACTTACGGAGAGCCAGATCATAGCGGCAGTCGGTTCGTTTGCGGCTGTATTCCTGCTGGTGTTCTGGAGCGGACTTACCGGATACATACCGAACACGGTAATGGCAGCACACATCGGTCTTATGGTTCTGCTTGTACTAGTGTTCCTTATAATATATGCTTTGACAAAGAACTGGATAATTGCCGGAGCAGTCGGCGGCGCAGGATTTATAGCATTACTGGCTGTTCGCCTTGCAAAGTCATCCTTACTCAGTACATGGCTCAATGCAGTTACCGATAAAATGGATTTATCCAAACCTATATCGAACATTGCGTATTACAATCTGTTTGATATAAGCGGAATAGTAATGTATATTTCCATTATTTTTGTCTTCCTTATGCTGACTGTTTCAAGTCTTAATAAGAGAAGATGGAGCTAGGAGGTCAGCCATGAAGAGAGAAAAACATAATTTAATCGGAACAAAGGCTTTTAGAAAAGGTTCTTATTCCACGGTGATTATGGTAGTAATAATTGCTATTGTAATAGCGGCCAACGTGATGTTTTCAAAGCTTCCGACGGCTGCCAGAAATATTGATGTCAGCAGTAACAATCTGTATTCAATAGGTGATACCACACATTCGGTTCTTGACGGATTGAAGAATGATGTTGAGATAATTGTAATTAAAGATAAAGAAAGTACGGATAAGAGAATTTCAACACTACTTGCTAAATATGCCGATTATTCGGACCATATCAAGGTTACATATAAGGATCCGGTCCTTTATCCTTCGGTTCTTACCACATATGATACAGAGGAAAACAATATCGTTATCAAATGTGATGCCACAGATAAGACCACAAAAGTTGCATTCAGTGACATAATCGTTACATCAACCTCTTACTACGGAAGTACGTATGAGACGTCTTTTGACGGAGAGGGCCAGCTCACCAAAGCAATCGATTATGTATCCAATGAAAACAACAAGCTTATATATACAATAAGCGGACACGGTGAGAGCGATCTCGGGAAAAATATATCGGGACTTATATCCAAATCGAATTTCAATGTGAAATCCGTCAACCTTCTCGTAGATAACGGAATCCCGGATGATTGTGATATGCTTATATGCAACCAGCCGACGAAGGATCTTGCCGATGATGAGCTTAAGCTTCTCAGAGAGTATATGGAAAACGGCGGCAAAATGACAGTTGTATTAGCTGATACTACGACCGAAACACCGAATTTTGACGCGCTTATGGCAGATTACGGAATTTCAAAGGTAAACGGATATATCGCCGATACCGAGAGGTATTACGGACAGAATGTATATCAGATTTTCCCTAATTATAGCTCTGGCGACATAACCGGCAAATTCGGTTCGGAAGAATATACACTTTTATTTGGTTCGCTTGGATTGAAAGTTGAGAAAACAGACGGAGTTACGGTTGATGAATTTCTTACAACATCCAATAAAGGCGCAGCCGTTGTCGGTGAGAATGATTATACCGAAGGCAAATATACACTTGCCGCAGCCGCAACAAAAGACGAATCAAGATTTACTGTTTTTGGCTCGGCTTCAATCATTGATGATGAATTTACGTCATATTACACGAATCTTATGGACCTGCAGGTGTTTATGAATTCGATAACATCTAATTTTGATGATGTCAGCAACATATCGATAGACAGCATAAGCCTTCAGACAACATATAACACGATAGCCAACGGAAGCGGAATCGGTGCCATATTTATAGGTATAATTCCGGTAGCGCTTCTTATCCTTGGATTCTTAAGATGGTTTGGCAGAAGAAAGCTTTAGAGGTGGTGCAGAATGAATAAACAGATTAAAATAATAATAATTCTTGCATCAATCCTTGTAGTGCTCGTTGCCGGAAATATCATTATTAAGAAAGTAACGAAGTTCAACTCTGAAAAAAGCCAGAAAGAAAGTGAAGCGGAATCGTTGGCTGCTGCAATTAAGGTTAATGATTACGATGAACTTTCAGCAATAAGCTTCGGAGATTTTACTTTTACATGTAAGGACGGTACGTGGAATTATGACGGAGACAGTGAATTTCCGCTGGACTCATCAATTATTAAGAAAATAGCTGATGAATTTGCAGGACTTTTGGCAAGCCGGGAAATCAGTAATGCGGATTCGATAGAAAGCTACGGGCTTAAGGATCCGGCATATACCGTGAAAATCACATCCCCTGACGGTGGCAGACAGACTATTTATATAGGTAAAAGCTATGACAGCGAATACTATGTAAAGGATGCAGAAAATGATACGGTATATACATGCAGCATTTCCTGTATGGATGATATCAAGGCGGATGAGATAGCGCATTTTGCCAGGATAGACAGTGTCAATACAGTCTGGAACAGCAAATATTACAGTTTCAGCCTTGCAAGTAAGGACGGCAGCAGCCTTGTACTTAATAAGGACAGAAGCGTGGATGTATATTCGGAAGATGAGACAGATGAGAATGGTGATAAAGTTCCAAATGTTGTGTGGAATGCATCCGTAAACGGAGGCGAAGCATATGAAGTCACGGATACGACAGATTTATCATCTGTGCGTAATGCACTTGACATAACATATGACGGATGTCTTGAATATAAATCGGATGATAAAACGCTTGCCGCATATGGTCTGGATGACCCGACGTGCACTATTAAGATAGGGTACACAGATGAGAATGATAAAGATTCCGTCATTACATTAACAATAGGAACACTTGATTCGGATAATAAAACATACAGCATCAAGTCAGACAAATCAGATGCGATATACTATATTACAAGCAGCAAGGCAGACGCAATCAAGAACTGTTTTTCGTATGATTTTAAATCCGATGAGACAGAAACAGATGCGGATACGGCAGCAGAATAAAAAGTACTTGCATTTTATTTGAGAGTATGATATTATTTTACAGTCAATGATGATTTTACTAGGAGTGAGCTTTTCGGAGCTCACTCTTTTGTATGGAAAACAAATGCCATAGAAAGGATGTGACAGTGTGGCAAAACGTGACGATTACGAAGCCATGGCAGAGAAGCTTATTATGCCGATAATCGAATCCAACGGATACGAGCTTGTGGATATTGAGTATGTCAAAGAAGGTCAGAATAATTACCTCAGGGCATATATTGATAAGCCGGGCGGAATTACCGTGGATGATTGCGAAGTGGTAAGCAGAGCATTCAGTGACAAGCTGGATGAGAAGGATTTTATTGCAGAGTCCTATATATTGGAGGTAAGCTCCCCGGGACTTGGCAGACCGTTCAGGAAAGACAAGGATTTCGAACGCAATATCGGTGAAGAAGTTGAACTTAAGTTATATAAGCCGGTTGAGCATAAGAAAGATTATGTCGGACTTCTGAACGCATATGATAAGGACACGGTCACTATCGGACTGGAAGATGGCAGTGAGAAGGTTTTTGAGAGGCGTGATATCGCCGTTATAAGACAGACTGTATATTTTTAGATAATTAGGAGGATAAATGAAAAAATGAACAGTGATTTAATGGAAGCACTCAGTGCTCTGGAAAAAGAAAAGAAAATCAGTAAAGACACCTTAATTGAGGCAATAGAAAATTCACTTCTTACGGCCTGCAAGAACCATTACGGTAAAGCGGACAATTTTATTGCCAAAGTTGATCCGGATACAGGAGATTTCTCAGTGGTTGCGGCTAAAGAAGTTGTTGAGAATGTAGAGGATGACGTTACGCAGATAAGTCTCGCAAAAGCAAAAGAGATTAATTCCAAATACGACATCGGAGATACCGTAAACATTGATGTCAAGTCGGCAGAACTCGGAAGAATCGCAATCCAGATTGCCAAGAATGTAATTCTTCAGAAAATCCGCGAGGAAGAGCGCAGGGTTCTTTATGATGATTATTACAGCAAAGAAAAAGATGTTATGACCGGTGTGGTACAAAGATATGCCGGACGTAATCTTATAATTAATCTCGGAAGAGCGGATGCCGTTCTTAATGAGAGTGAAATGGTCAAGGGCGAGCATTACAAACCTAACGACAGAATTAAGGTATACGTTGTAGAAGTTAAGGATGATAAGAAAGGACCGCGTATCCTTGTTTCAAGAACACATCCGGAACTGGTTAAGAGACTTTTTGAAGAAGAAGTTACAGAAGTGCGTGATGGCACAGTTGAGATTAAGAATGTTGCAAGAGAAGCCGGCTCAAGAACCAAGATGTCAGTCTGGTCCAAGGATCCTAACGTTGATGCGGTAGGTGCATGTGTCGGAGTTAACGGAGCCAGAGTTAATGCAGTAGTAGATGAACTCGGCGGAGAGAAAATAGATATTATCAACTGGAGCGAGAATCCGGCCAATCTTATTGAAAATGCCCTCAGCCCGGCGAAGGTTGTATCGGTAGTTGCTGATGATGAAGAGAAAACAGCGCAGGTTATAGTACCGGATTACCAGCTTTCACTTGCAATCGGACGTGAAGGACAGAACGCAAGACTTGCAGCCAAACTTACAGGATTTAAAATCGATATCAAGAGTGAAACACAGGCCAAAGAGCTTGGATTACTTGATATGTATTATCCGGAAGCTGAATATGATGAGGAATATTCAGATGAATATCCGGATGAGCAGTAAAAGGTAATATTATGGCAGCAGAAAGAAAAATACCGCTCAGACAGTGTGTGGGATGCGGTGAAGATAAAGAAAAAAAAGCAATGCTGCGTGTTATAAAGACAAGTGAAGGTGAAATACTTCTTGATGATACAGGCAAGAAAAACGGCAGAGGCGCATATATCTGTAAGACAATGCAATGTCTTGAAAAAGCAGTTAAGAATAAAGGCCTTGAGCGTTCGTTAAAAGTCCGTATCCCGCAGGAAGTATATGATGAGCTTAAGAAGGAGATGGCTGATTATGAAAAATGATAACGTTCTTTCCATGCTCGGACTTGCCAAACGTGGCGGAAATATTGTCAGCGGCGAATTCTCGGTAGAGAATGCGATAAGGGACGGAAGTGCGTACCTTGTTGTGATAGCGAAAGATGCCTCTGACAAGACCAAAAAGAAATTCAGTGATAAGTGCAGTTTCTATAATGTCCCGATAGCATTCTATGCTGACAAGGAGACACTCGGAAAGAGTATCGGATGTGAAATCCGTACATCGGCAGCGGTTACGGACGAGGGACTGGCGAAGTCGCTTATCGGCAAATTAGATTTATAAATTCCGGTTAATCGGAATGTGAATCCTTAAATATCAAGGAGGTTAGTTTTAACTAAATGAGAGTTTACGAATTATCAAAAGAAATAAATGTGCCCAACAAAGAACTTGTAGAGTACCTTTCAAAGAGCAACAGCGATATTAAAACACATTCAAGTTCTGTGTCTGATGCGGAAGCTGAAAGTGCAAGAAAGTATTTTGCAAAAGGCCGTAATACATCAGAGACCAAAGAACAGGCGCCTAAAACAGAGACACCTAAAACAGAGACACCTAAGACAGAGCCACCTAAGACAGAAACGGCAGCCGGAGCGGACGCATCTAAAGATGCAGCACCGAAGAAAAAGATTTTTGCTTCATATAATCCGCAGAACAGCGGACGCAAGGAAGTAAGAGACCAGAGAAGAACAGGCGACAGAAGGGATGGAAGACCTGGCGACAGAAGGGACAACAAAGTGCGCCCGGACGGAAGACCGGTAGAGAGAATCCGCCCAAGAGACAACGCTAAGCCGGGAGAACGTCCAAGCGACAGAGTGCGCCCGGATGGAACAATGGTAGACAGAAAGCCGAGACCGGATGCCAGACCGGCGGAGAGACGTCAGGATGGAAGACCTGATGACAACAGACGTCAGGATGGAAGACCTGATGACAACAGACGTCAGGACGGAAGACCGGGAGATAACAGACGCCAGGATGGAAGACCTGGAGATGGCAGACGTCAGGATGGAAGACCTGGAGATAACAGACGCCAGGATGGAAGACCGGGA